>OCTW013410756.1_pt1 | contig 42291 bp, 23 predicted proteins | sample 1539671 | NCBI WGS metagenome assembly OCTW01 (sample SAMN02144230, study PRJEB22623) | gut metagenome | biome: sheep rumen | host: Ovis aries | place: New Zealand
CGGAGAGACCGAGATTCGAACTCGGGATACCCTTTTGGAGTATACACGCTTTCCAGGCGTGCCTCTTAAGCCACTCGAGCATCTCTCCAGTGACCGATGGAAAAATCGGGACTGCAAAGATAAGAACTTTTTCGCTTTTTGCAAAAATTTCTTTGGTTATCCGGTTAATTATGGCCATCTTTGTGCGCTATGAACGTTAAAAGAACCATCACCTCAGCAGTGATGCTGCTGGCAGCCGTCACCATGATGACAGCGCAGGAAGGCGGAAAGGCAGCCCTTCCTTTTACCCGAATCGACAGAAATCCCCGTACCGGCGGCATGGCCGGCGCCGGCATGGCTTCCGTCAGCCAGCCGGGGGCATATTCGGCCTTCCGGGGCGCTGCGGCGCTGCCCTTCCTGAAAGGGACGGCCGACGGTGCCCTCTCCCTGCAGCTTTGGGAGCCCGCCAACGAGGTGGACAAGACCACGAACATCCAGGGCGGAGCGGCGCTGCACTTCGGCAGTTTTGGCGTGGCGCTCGGCGGAGCCTTCCAGGGAGGCGTTCCCGTGGGCGGTTACACGCCGTCGGACCGTCTGGTCGGCCTGGGGCTTTCCTATGCCATGGGCAGCCGGATCAGCGTCGGTCTCAATGCCCGGTATGCGGCGCAGAGTTTTGCCCAAAACGCCTCCGTGAACGGTTTCAGCGCCGACCTCACCGTCCTCGGCCGTATCACCGAATCCCTCTCCGCCACCCTTGGGGTATGCACGCTGGGATCCTCCGTCATCGCATCGGACGGAACCCCCTTCGGCCAGCCTTCCTATGTACTTCTGGGAATTGACTGGATCAGCACGTTCTCCCAGGTAAATACGGTGGAACTGGCACTGGATGCGGAGTATAACTTCGACGGCACGTTCGGGGCGGCCCTCGGGGCGGAATATGCGTACAAGCGGATGGTTTTTGTCCGGGCGGGATACCGGGCTGCGGCGCAGTACGCCGTCATCCCCTCCCACCTGGCCCTGGGCCTGGGATTCCAATACGCCGGCTTCCGACTGGACGCCAGCTTCCTCACGGCCTCCCCTCTTCTCGGCAATACCCTCCATGTGGGTATAGGATATACTTTTTAAGCTATGGAAATCAAGTTGGAAAGAAAGGAAGTGCCGGTGCTTCTGCTCACCGGATATCTCGGAAGCGGCAAAACGACCCTGCTGAACCGCATCCTCACCAATAAAAAAGGCATCAAATTCGCCGTCATCGTCAACGACATCGGCGAGGTGAATATCGACGCTTCCCTCATCGAGAAGGGCGGCATCGTGGGCGGAACGGACGACAGCCTGGTCGCCCTGCAGAACGGCTGTATCTGCTGCACCCTGAAAATGGACCTCGTGGCCCAGCTGGCCGACCTGACATCGGCCGGAAAATTCGACTATATCGTGATTGAAGCCAGCGGCATCTGCGAGCCGGCGCCCATTGCGCAGACCATCAGCACCATGCCCGCCCTGGCTCCGCAGTACGTCAAAGGCGCCCTCCCCTATGTGGACTGCATCTGCACCGTCGTGGACGCCCTCCGCATGAAAGACGAATTCGCCACCGGCAAGGCCCTCGAGAAAGAAGACATCGGCGAGGACGACCTGGAACGCCTTGTGATCGAGCAGATCGAATTCTGCAACATCATCCTCCTGAACAAGGCCGACGAACTCACCCCCGACGAGATGGGAACCCTCAAGGGCATCGTCAAGAGCATCAACCCCGGCGCCAAGGTGCTGGAGTGCAACTACGGAGACATCGACCTGGACGAGATCATCTACACCGGCATGTTCCGCTTTGACGAAGTGGCCACGTCGGCCGCCTGGATCGCCGCCATCGAGGGCGAAGAAGACGAAGACGGCGAGGCCGAAGGCGAAGCCCTGGAATACGGGATTGACACCTACGTGTACACCCGCCGCCCGGCCCTGGACCTGAATAAGTTCGATCACATGGTAGCCACCCGCTGGCCCAAGGAAATCATCCGCGCCAAGGGGCTGTGCTACTTCTCCAATGACATTGACAAGTGCTACCTGTTCGAGCAGGCCGGCAAGCAGAAGTCCATCCGCGACGCCGGACTGTGGTTTGCCACCATGGAGCCCGACGAACTGCAGGAAATGATGGAGCGGGACCGCAAGCTCCGCGCCGACTGGGATCCCGAGTACGGCGACCGGATGCAGAAGATCGTGTTCATCGGCCAGCACTTGGACAAGCCGGGGCTGGAAAAGCTGATGGACAGCTGCTTAGCTGAATAAAAAATAACCTGCTTCATAAGCGTTGAAGCAGGTTATTTTTTTCAGACTTATACTATTTCAAGGCGGCGGCCAGGGCGTCCCAGTGCTCCTGGGTCATGCTGCCCGGGGTGAAGAGGCAGATGCCGGCGGCACCGGACTGGAGCGAACCCTTCACCGCTTCTTCGATTTCCGAAGGAATGAGGCCGGAGCCTTCCGGATCCTCGATGGAAGCCTTGCGCTGCCAGTCGTGGCAGATGAAAAGGCCGCTGATGACGGGCTTGCCGGAAGCGGCGGCCACTTCCTCCGCAACGATGGTGGAGAGCCAGGAAGGTTTCTCCAGATAGAAGTCGTTGTAGTTCATGGGGAAGAGCATGTCCACATCCCACTTGTCCCACTGCTGGCGCACCATCCATTCGGCATGGGAGGCGGGGCCGGGGAACACGTCGGCACTTACTTTCTTGCCCGCTTTGTGCACAGCCGCGCAGATTTCGTTCACCAGGCCGGTGACGGCGTCGCAGCGGAACTGGGCCCATTCGGGCACGGTGGCGGGATCCTCGACGGAGAGGATGTCAATGCCCGTTTGCTCCTTAAAAGCAGCTACGCAGTCTTCGCAGTAGCAGTAGTCGGCCGGAGCGTATTCCTGGTCCATCACGAGACCGTACTTGTCCCACAGGCCGCGGGCAAGGATGACATCCGGATAACGGATGTAGTCCAGCTGGACATAGTCCACGTCAGGAATCTGGGCGATAGCGGTCATCTCCTCCACGAAGTACTTGTGCACGTCGGGATTGCGGGGGTCCAGTGCCTTATAGTAGTCCACGTAGGCGGGGAACTCGTCGGCTTTCTGGCCCAGCCGGTTCACGGCGTACCACTCATGCGGAAGGCCGCCGCGCACCATGCAGGGAATCCAGGCATGGTATTCCAGCCCCTCCGCATGCGCCAGGGCCGATGCTTTCTTCACCAGTTCCGGGTTATTGTTGTTGATGCACACGCCGGTGAATCCCTGGGCTTTCCAGTTGTGGAAAAGCTCCTGCAGGGCTGCCATGTCGGTGTTTTCATTGATGCCGTGCCAGCCGTAAAGGGGCACCTGGGCCTTGGGGCCGGAGCAGGCCAGAAGAAGGGCCGCTGCCGCTACAAAGAGGAGAAGTTTTCTCATACAAAGTGTCATTAACTTTCGGTAAAGATACGCAAAACTGACAAAAAATACTATTTTTGCAGCACAAACACTGGAAACTATGATCAAGAAAACCTTCCTTATCTTCCTGGCACTGTCCGTTTTCGGGATGGCATCGGCCCAGGAACAGAGCTATGTACACAAGTCTTCCGACGGCTACGAATGGCCCACGGACCCGGCGGTCCTCGAGAAACTGGACCAGTGGCAGGACCTCAAGTTCGGCGTCCTCATGCACTGGGGGCTTTACAGCGTCCCCGGCATCGTAGAGTCCTGGAACCTTTGCAACGAAGACTGGGTACACAGACCGGAAGGCACCACCTACGAAGGCTACAAACAGTGGTACTGGGGCCTCGCAAAGGAGTTTAACCCGGTGGACTTCGACCCTGCCCAGTGGGCACAGGTTTTCAAGGATGCCGGCATGAAATACATGATTTTCACCACCAAGCACCACGACGGCTTCTGCCTGTTCGATTCGGCCTACACGGATTTCTCCATCGCGAAGGCGGGACCCTTTGCCGGCAACCCCAAGGCCGACGCTGCCAAGTACGTCTTCGACGCCTTCCGCGAGAAGGATTTCTGGATCGGCGCCTACTTCTCCAAGCCGGACTGGCACTGCGAGTGGTTCTGGAATCCCTATTACGCCACCCCGGGCCGCGGGATCAATTACAAGGTGGACCAGCATCCCGACTGGTGGGAGAACTATGTCGCTTACACCCAGAATCAGCTCCGCGAACTCACCGGAGGCCGATACGGGAAACTGGACATCCTCTGGCTGGACGGCGGCTGGATCCGCGGCGACCAGGTGGGACTTGGTGAAATCCTCCCTGAGGCACGCCGCGTGAGCCCCGGGCTGATCAGCGTCGACCGTACCATCCAGGGGCCCAATGAAAACTACCAGACCCCGGAGCAGAGCATCCCCGCCCGGCAGATTGACCACCCCTGGGAAAGCTGCATCACGTTGGGAAACGACTGGGGCTGGACGCCGAGGAACAATTACAAGAGCGCCCGCCGGGTGGTGGGCACGCTGGCCCAGATAGTGGCCAAGGGCGGCTGCTTCGTGCTGGGCGTGGGTCCCACCCCCACCGGCATCATCGAAGAGCCTGCGGTAAAGATTCTTGAGGAAATCGGCGACTGGATGGGCCGATGCGGTGAAGCCATCTACGCCACCCGCATCACGCCGGTATACAACGACGGTCTTTTATGGTTCACGGTTTCCAAGGACGGGAAGACGGGCTATGCCGTCTACGCCCTTCCGGACGGGGAAAACCTCCCCGCCACGCTTCAGTGGAGCGGAAACATCCCTGCCAAAGGACGGGTTACCATCCTGAACAACGGAAAACGGGTAAAAGCCACCGTAAAAGACGGAAAAGTCACGCTGAAACTGCCCAAAGGCCTGAAACAGGAACCTGTTGCAGTGAAATTTGCGCTGTAGATATCCTGTCCGTCAGTTTACCGGATACGCATCATTACGGGCATATTTCAAGTCCCCGTTCAGGACGAATGTACCGGACGGGAGCGTAAAGCGCAGCCTGTTGAAGCGGAGTATCAGATCCGACTCTGTCTGCTGCTTGACCTGGACGGATCCGGTGCAGGATTCAGTAGAACTGGAGGACTTGCCGATGAAAGTATCCCCAAAGAAAGAATAGGAGAGTTCTCCCCGAGTAAAATACAGCGCGAGAGAATGACCGTCGGATAATACAGCATTTGTTCCAATACTTCCTTCTGTCATAAAAAACACAGCCGTATTGACACGGCTGACGATTTCCCCGTCAGGGGTTTTCATGGAAAACTGTTCTTCCCCTTGTTTCTGGCAAGACCATAGGAACGGCAGGAACAGGAAAGAAAGCAGAACACGGATATAGGTCTTCATAAAAACTATTTTTGAAGCAATTCCTGCAGATAAGTAATAATCTGGAGGGCCTGCTGGGCATTTTCCATCCGGTAGCGGTGTTCTTTCGCAAAGGACTTCAACGCAGCCGCCTGGTCCGGGAAAGCCTTGTACAAGTCTTTGAGCCGGCGGGCCTTCCATTCGCGGCCCCCGACAAAAAAGAAATAGGTGTTTGCGCTTCTGCTCTGCCAGATTTCAGGCGAAAAAGCGCCGGTGGAACTGTAATGGCCTTCACCCTGGGGCTGATCCATGTTGGGATTGGTCCACAGGACCTCGACACGGTTTTGTGTCGTGATGCCCATGGCGCCCGCGGACCCCATGTTCACTTTGTTGAATCTCCAGTTCACCAGGATGGTGTCCTTCTGCAGGGCCAGCCGTTCACACAGGAGGCCGTCATGCATGACAAACGTGTGCCCGCCCACAAGGAGGGAATCCATCCGGTGCAGCTGCGTGAGTTCCATGAGGGTCTGTCCCTGGAAATAATAAATCCGCTGCCCAAGGGCATCGATGTTCAGGGACACCTGCTGGGGCCGATGAAAACCATTCACATAGATTGCCCCCTGCTGATAATCCGGGAACAGGTAAATCTGGCGCTGCTGCGCGGCTCCGGCAAGAGCCACGGAGACCAACAAGGCCAGTACAAGATAAAGTCGTTTCATCATAGTTTTAAAAGGGCGGCCCCATGAAAGGGCCGCCCTGAAAATTACAGTAATCAAGTTACTTCTGGATAGCCCACCACAGCGGAGTGATGGTGTTCTCGTTCGTCATGCCCATGAGAGTAAGAGCATTCTTATACTGCTCAGGGCTGGCGTTCTTGAAGCTGTTCGGGTAGTTCATACGCTGAGCGTAGCAACCTACACTCTGGCCTTTCTGGTAAGCGTTCTTGGCGCCTTCTTCCAGATACGGGAAGTCGGTGGTGCTGACAGGGAGCTCCCAGAAGGGCAGGCCCAGACGACGGTGGTCAGACCAGTTCTCCAGCGGCAGCCAAGGGGTGTTGGCGATGTACTTCTGGGTGATGATCTTGGTCAGCTGGTCGTTGAGCTTCTTGCCTTTGTAGAGGATCTTGTTGGCATCCGGGTACTTGTACTCGGTGGTCTTGGTGGCACCTGCTACAGGGTCGGTGTATTCGATGGTGTAGTTTGCGGGCTCAGTGGTGTGGGTGAACTTCACGGAAGTACCGACACGGTTGTAGTCCTCGGAATTGATGTAGGCAGCGTAGTTGTCGGAGATGTTCAGGTAGTCGAAGCTGGCCTTGATACCGGCCTCGTAAGCAGCCTGGGCAGAGATTCCGGCGTTCCAACCACGGACGGCAGCCTCGGCCAGGAGGAAGTAGGTCTCCCAAGGGCCGAAGAATACGCGGTATTCCTGGCTGTTGCGGTAACGCTCGGCGAGGGCCGGATAGGTCTTGCCATAGTGGACACCGCCGTTGCCGGAGTTGTCGAACAGACCGTTGTTGTTGGCGAAGTTGTCATCGCGGCCATAACCGGCGATAAGACCGTTCCAAGCATAGGAAACATCAACAGTGAGGGCCTGATTCTGAGCATCGATCACAGTGGTGAGCGGAGCGTTAGATGCCGGGAAGCTGGCATAACCCGTCTCAACACGGTTCTTGTAGTCGCAAGGGAGGGTGAAATATACCAGAGCGCGAGGATCCAGCTTGGACGGAATGCCGTCGAAGAAGTAACCCCAAGTCGGGCTGTCGGTGTTGCTCTCGTAGAGGTTCTTGCCATCCTTGTCCACCATGTGAACACCCAGATATGCGTGAGCGTCCTTGATGTAGGGACCATAGGTGGCGGCTACCGTAGCATCATCCAGCGGAGCATTCTTGTACAGGCGCTTGCCGGGATCCTTAAGGACATCGGCCACGTTGGCGCCGCCCAGGTTGGTGGTGAGGTTGGCGAAGGTGTGGGATGCTTCCTGCCAGTCCCAGGTACGGCTCATGACGCCGGCCAGGTCGTTCCAGGCATTTCTTTCCTGAATGCGGAAGATACCGTCAGTGGTGCGGATACCGTCACCGGCCTTGACGGCCTTTTCGAATTCAGCCTTGGCGGTTGCGGGGTCCACCTCAGACAGACGCATGGCTACTCTCATCCACATGGAGATACCGAAGTTCTTCCACTTGGCAGCATCCAGCTGGTAGGCGGCGTCGGCATCCTGCTCGGTGCTGGAAGTACCGGAGTAGTCGAGGTTGATCTTGGACACAGCGTCACCCACCTCGCTCAGCATGAAGTTGTAGCACTCCTGCACGCTCTTGTATTCGGGCGTATTGGCTTCAAAGTCGGTGGTGAAGCAGCCGAAGGAATCGACAAACTCGGTCAGGAGATAGACTCTCCAGATGCGGGCAAATTCCTTTACGTTGGCAAACAGGCCGGCCTCGTGGTCGCCCAGGTCGCCGCCGGCGATGGCCTGGTCGGCGATGGACATGGCAAGGTTGGCGGCAGTGACACAGTTACGGGTGAGGTTGTACAGGCAACCGGCCCATTCGTCGTTGGAACCACCTACGGCACGGCCGCTGTTCTCACCGTCCTGACGGGCGATGTCAGCCCAGTAGAGGACGAAGACACGTTCGGCGTCGTTCGGGTTCTGCTGGTCGGACATGATGGCCTTATTGAGGGACCAGTAAGGCATCAGGTCGGACGCATTGGCAGCTTTGGGGTTCTTGTTGATCTCTTCGAAATCGGCGCATGCGGCCAATGTCAGAAGACCAGCTGCTAAAGCAAGAATTTTATAGATTTTCATAGGGCATTCAATGATTAGAATCCGAAGGATACATTAAACACGAAGGCACGGGAAGTAGGAGCGGCACCATATTCAAAGCCGATGGCGTTGGTGGAGGTGGCATAGATGGATTCAGGATCCAGACCGTGCATCTTGCTGTAGAGCATCAGGACATTGGTGCAGGAAACACCAACTTTGATGGACTGGAAGACATTCTGCTTGGCAAGAAGCTTGCGAGGCAGGTTGTAGGAGACGGAGATGTTACGCAGACGTACGTTGGTAGCGTCGTAGAGGTTCTCCTCGGTGATACCCAGGTTGGAACCGGCGGCACCGGAAATCTGCTTCCAATATTTCTCACCGGTGGTGGCAGTGGTGTTCACGACATAGTTGTCACCGTCTTTCTGAACGCCTTCGATGAGCATTTCGCCGTCGCCGCGCTTGTCAACAGTCCAGGCGGCGGTACCGGCATATTCCATAGCCATCAGGGTACCGGAGAACATCTTGCCACCCAGGCGGGCGTCGATCTGGAAGCTCACGGAGAGGTCTTTCCAGTTGAAGGTGTTGATCCAGCCGAGGTTGGCCACAGGGTTCTGATTGCCCAGGTACTGGGAAGAGCCGTCAGAAGTGGGGAGACCGTCGGAGTTGAGGATGAGCTTGCCGTAGTGCTCGCTGGTTTCATCCTCTACGCGGGCGTACTTGGTGCCATAGATGTCACCATATTCACCACCCACATGGGCAACGATCTTGAGTTTGTCATAACCGCCGAGGCTGTATTCTTCCACACCTTCGGCCAAGTCGATGATGAGGTTCTTGTTGGTAGCGAAGTTGAGGGTGGAACGCCACAGGAAGTCGCGGGTGCGGACGGGTTCTGCATTCAGGACCACTTCCCAACCGCTGTTCTGGATGTTACCGGCATTGATTTTCTTGGAGCTGTAACCGACAGCGGCGATGGGCAGGTTGATGAGCTGGTTCACGGCGTTGGTCTTGTACCAGGACACATCCAAGCCTAAGCGGCTGTCAAAGAAGCGCACGTCGAAACCGGCTTCCCAGGAACGGATGAGCTCGTTCTTGACGTCGGCGTTATAGAGGACACTCTGGGAGTTGATGACCGGCTTTGCGTTGGCACGGGCGTCAGTACCCATGGTGTACACATTGTACAGCTGATAAGGATCCATGTCGTTACCGACCTCAGCATAGGAAGCGCGGACCTTGGCGAAGGAGAGCCATTCAGGCGTGGAGGCTACCTTGTTGAGCATGTCCGTGATGACCCAGGACAGGGACACGGAAGGATACAGGTAGGAACGGTTCTTGGGAGCCAGGGTGGAGGTCCAGTCATTACGCAGGGTGGCGTCAAGGAAGACGTATCCGCCATAGTTGAACTGGACACTGCCGTACAGGGAGTTCATCTTGCGGTGGCTGTAGCTCTCGGATACGCCGGGCTTGTCGCCCTTGGCGTTGTTCAGGTCGAACAGGTTGGGGATCAGGAGCTGGCTCTGGCTGGCGGACATGCCGCGGTTCTCTCTTTCCATGAGGTTGCCGCCGAAGGTAGCGGAAGCGCCGAACTCACCGAAGATGTTGTCCTTCTGGGCCTTCAGGAGGAAGGAGAAGTTGTTCTCGAAGAAGCGGCTTTCGCCCATGCCGTAGGAACCGGTCACGCTACCGGCGATCTTGTTGCCGGCGTAGAACTTGTTCTCGGTCTCGGTGAAGTACAAATCGGAACCGGCGCGGAGCTCGAGGCTGAGCCAGTCGGTGAAGTCATAACCGAGGGAGGCGTTCATCAGGAAACGGTTACGGACGTCCTGGTTGGTGCTGTATTTGGCATACCACCAAGGGTTGGAACCCATGCGGTCCGGATTGCCATAGAAGAACATTTCACCATTGGCATCCACAGCGTCCTTGAAGTCGCGGACGTCCACGGAAACGGGCATGGTGTACATCTTGAGCATGTAGTTGGCGTTCACGTTGGAACCGGAAATAGGACGGTTGTTGGCCTGGGTGCGGATGTACTGGATCTTGGCGTCGAAGTGCCACTTGTCGCCCTTGCCGAAGGTGGAGTTGCCGCGGAGCATGAGGTTGTTACGGGCAAGCGTTGCGCCGGGAACCTGGCTCACGTCGTTGGTACGGGTCCAGGAGGTGTAGATACCGGTCTTGCCATACTTCTGGGAGAAGGTGACATTCTCGGTGTCGGTGATACCCGTCTGGAAGAATCCGTGTACGTTATCGAAAGCCTGCAGAGGAGCGTCGGTACCGTCCCATTTGGTAAGGGTCTGGCCGGTGATTTCGGGACCCCAGCTATAAGAATCGGTGTTGTCGAAGTTACCCAGGGAGCCCTGGCCGTACTTGTTCTGCATCTGAGGACGGGTGAATTCGCCGGTGAAAGCGACAGTTCCGGTGACGGTGATACCGAGGCCGGGGTTCTGGGCACCCTTCTTGGTGGTGATGAGGATAACACCGTTACCGGCACGGGAACCGTACAGAGCGGCAGCGGAGGCACCCTTCAGGACGGTCATGGACTCAACGTCTTCGGGGTTGATGTCCTGCAGACCGCTACCCATATCGGCGGAAGGATTCCAGAAGTCGTTGTTGGTAGCGCCCACGAAGTTGTCCATCGGCACACCGTCGATGACGATGAGCGGCTGGTTCAGACCCGTCAGGGAGCTGTTACCACGGAGGACAATACGGGAGGAGGCGCCAGGACCGTTGGAAGAACGGACGATGGAAACACCAGCCACCTTACCGGTGAGGGCGTTGGCGAGGTTGCTTTCGCGGGCATCCACGAGAGCGTCACCCTTAACGTCCTGAATGGCGTAACCCAGGGTCTTCTTTTCACGGGTGATACCGAGAGCGGTCACGATCGTGCCTTCCAGCATTTCGGAATCTTCCTGAAGAACCACGTCTACACGGCCGCCGTTCCAGGTGATGACCTGGGTGGCATAGCCGATGCAGGAGAACTCTACCTTGTCGCCCTGACGGACACCGGGCAGCGAGTAGGAACCATCGGCATTGGTGATGGTACCGTTCTGCGTTCCCTGCACAAAGACTGATGCGCCGATGATTCCCTCACCGAAAGCATCCTTCACAGTACCATTGACCGTGCTCTGTGCGTAAGCAGCAATACTACCTGCGAGAAGAGCCAGTGTCATGGTCACTCTGAGTAAGATTTTTTTCATGTGCATGAATGGATTAATGGTTAATAACTAGTTGGTTAGGTTTTTTTACGGTTTTTTCAATGGAAATTGTGGGGATGATTGTGATTTTTGGTTTTTTTTAGTGTTTATTTGTTGACAAATAAGACGGAACATAACGTAATCTATGAACTTGGCAGAGGACTTCAACACGTTTGCGGCGGAATACTATAACCGCCGATACGAATCGGGAGATATCGCTTTCCACACTTGGGCGAACAGTCTTTCCCGCCTTCGTGACTTTTCGTCCTTCCTGGAAAGGAAGGGATATGGCAAGGCTATCGGTTTTGGGACAATTACGGACAGTCTGTTACAAAAGTACAAGCAGGACTGCCTGGCACGGGGAAACGCCGCGACGACGGTCAACCGGAAGCTGCTTCCGCTGTTGATGGCCGTCCGACAGGCCGGCAAAGAGGGGCTGATAAGCCCGGAGACGGTTCTCCGGCTGAGCTCTCCGTACCTGAAATCGGCCAAGAACCTCTATCGCGGGGCCGATGAGGCCGACCCGGTGCGTTTCCTGAGCCAGCAGCAGCTCGCCAGCCTGGTGGCCTATTGCGAGCAATTGCCTTCCGGCCGACGCCGAGATGTGCTGGATGTGTTCTTGTTCTCGTTCCACGCCTGCGGGCTGCGGATTTCCGACATCATCACGCTGGAGTGGCGCCATATCAATGAAAAGGAGTCCATCCTCACCAAGACGCTGGTGAAGACGCATGGGCGGCTGGTGATCCCCTTGTCGGCCCAGGCCATGGATATTCTGGGCCGATGGAAACGCGAAGGCCGGAATCCGCGTTTCGTGTTCGACCTGCTGCCTCCGGATTTCGATTATTCCGACAGGGGAGCCTTGGAAAAAGCCATCGACAACCGGAACCGGCGTATCCGGGCGGTGCTGAATACCGTCGGCCGGGAATTGGGATTCCCTTTTCCGCTCGGGATGCACGTGGCGCGGCATACTTTTGCCGTCATGGCCCTGAATGCCTCCCGGGTGGATGTGCATCTGATCAGCCGTCTGCTGGGGCATTCGTCGGTGACGATTACCGAAAAAGTATACGCGACGTTTTTGATGCCCACCCTGTCAACAGAGCTCAGAAACCATCTTTCTTTCCCGGAATTCGGGGTGATTGCTAAAAAGGAAGGGGGTTAAAATGAAATAAATCACACAAAAAAGTACATTTAAAAAATTTTATGTATATTTGCGTGATTGAAAAGGTATTTCAAGTAAAATTTTTTAAAAAAGTAGACATCTTATTTGTCAACAAATAAGCGGGACTATCGGTTTTACAATCTGTAAGTCAAATGTAAACAAAAAATTAAAACCATAAACCTATAATTACCAACTATTATTAACCATTTAAACCAAAACGCACATGAAAAAATTCTTGCTCAGAGTTTCCATGGCACTGGCTCTCCTGGCAGCCGGCGTTACCGCCTATGCCCAGAACACAGTGACCGGAACTGTGAAAGATGCAGCCGGTGAAAGTATCATCGGCGCTTCTGTGTTAGTGCAGGGCACACACAACGGTGCCATCACCGACTTGGACGGTAATTTCAGTCTGGGCGGTGTCCGCCAGGGAGACAAACTGGAAGTCTCCTGCATCGGCTATGCCGGACAGACCATCGTCTGGAACGGCGGCAAAGTCAATGTCGTCCTCCAGGAGGATGCAGAAATGCTGGAAGGCACGGTGATCACCGCCCTCGGTATCCGCAAGGATGAGAAGAAGGTGGGTTACGCCGTTTCCTCCGTGTCGGCCGAAAGCCTGAACGCCACCGTGGCCCCGTCCCTGGGTACAGCCCTTTATGGTAAGGCTGCAGGTGTCCGTGTAACCACCGCCCCTGGTGGCGCCACGGGTGCTATCTCTATCAATGTTCGTGGTCTTTCCTCTATCACTGGAACAAACCAGCCGCTCGTTATCGTCGACGGTGTTCCCATCCGAAACGGTGAAGCCAACAAAGGCGATTATTGGGCTGTCCAACGCTCTGAAACCAACGGTCTTGCCGACATCAACGTGGAAGATATCGAAACCCTTTCCATCTTGAAGGGTGCTTCCGCTACTTCCCTGTACGGTTCCGAAGGTGCTAACGGTGTTGTTCTCATCACCATGAAGCAGGGTAAGAAAAACAGCGGTGTACATGTAGACCTGAATGCCTCCATGATGGCCGATGTTGTAGCATACATGCCTCAGTACCAGACAGTTTATGGTCCTGCTTACCCCTACGAATTCTGGTCCAGCTATGTTTCCGGCATGGTTACCGATCCCGATGATCCCAACTATGGATTCCGTGTAGGTATCTATACTGACCGTGATGGAAATGCCGCCATTGCTCCTCAGAATTCCTACTACTACTTCGGCCCCAAGTACGATGGTCGTCAGGTGTATTCTCCCACAGGCTATCGCAGCTACAACGCCATTACTTCCAATCCTTGGAGCAACCTGTTCCGCACCGGTTTCACCCAGCAGTACAATGTTGCCATTACCCAGGGTGGAGAGCACGGGAATTTCCGTCTGTCTTACACCTTCATGGATAACATCCCCAACCAGGTGAATTCCAATTTCACCAAGCACAACTTTGCTGTGTCCGGAAGCCAGGACATCACCAAGAATGGTGCTGTTAAAGTTGGCTACAGCCTCAACTACATGAACCAGAACGTCAAGAACCGTCCTTACCGTATCGCCCGTCTGGTTGCAAACTATGGTGGTATGTTCGGCGCATATGACGACATCGCAGCTTATCGTGACCGTGCCGTCACCTCTGCCGGCTTCAAGAACAGGGCTTACACCAGCAGCACCCATGAGAACCCTGCTGAGGGCTGGGAATACGGTCCGTCCGTCAGCGCCCTTATCGATGAGTATCTTTGGAACATTCAAGGTCGTGAACAGTATGAAACCAACCAGCGTTTCATTGGTAGCGTAACCCCCAGCTGGCAAATTATCAAAGGTCTGACCCTCCGTGGAAGTATTGCAACAGACCTCACCATGCAGGATATTGAACTGAAGGAACATGCCGAAACCGATCCTACTCTTGCCGGCAAATACCAGGGCTACTACAGAGTAACAAAGAATAACTATCAGACCATTTACGGTGATGCCATGCTCACTTATGACACGAAATTCACCGATGATCTGGGCTTCACGGCTGTTTTAGGTTATTCCGCCCGCAGGGAAGGACGCCTGCAGGTTTCCGCCAATACTAATGGTGGTCTTACGGACCTCAACCACTTCCATCTGAATTACTCTTCCGACACAAAGGGAACAAGTGAATACACCAATTCCCTGCTTCGCCAGGCATTCTTCGGGACTGTTTCATTCTCCTATAAAGACTGGGCATTCTTGGAAGGCACTCTCCGTAATGAGCGTTCATCCACCCTGTATAACCAGGCCTATTGGTACCCTTCAGTGAACGGATCCATTATTCTGTCCTCTTTGTTCAACATGCCTTCCTGGGTAGACTATGCAAAATTCCGCGCTTCCTATGGTATTGTGGGTAATGCTCCGGAAATCTATGCTGCCGCCATGTCTTATAGCCAGAACACCGCATCCGGGTTCATCTATCAGACACTGGATGCTGCTGTTGGCAACGACGCCATCAAACCTGAAACCACCCATGAAGTAGAAGTGGGTCTGGAAGGCAAATTCTTCAACAACCGCCTGGGCTTTGAGCTCTCTTATTACAACAAACGTATCGTTGACCAGATTCTGAACGCTACGGCTCCCCGCAGCGCCGGTGGCAGCTCTATCCTCATGAATGTGGGTGAACTGAAGAACCAGGGTATCGAGTTTGCCGCTTATGGCACCATCCTTGAAAACCGTGATTGGAAACTTGATCTGAGCGGAAACATCGCATGGAACCGTAATGAGGTTGTCAAACTTGCAAATGGTCTGAACCGCCTGCAACACGCCAAATGGGACAACGGCGCAGCTTATCTGTATTCCGATGTAGGAAAACGTATGGGTGACATCTACGCCTATGCTCCTCAGACCGACAAGAATGGCAATAAGATCGTTGATTCCGAAGGCTACTACAAAGTGACCGACGAACCTGTTTGGGTTGGTAATGCCATGCCTGATCTCACTGGTGGTTTTGCCGTTACCCTGGGTTACAAACGCTTCACGCTGGATGCAAACTTCAGCTTCCAGGTAGGTGGCGCCGTATGGAACCAGCCCTATCAGTACATGATGGGTCTGGGTGCCCTTAAGGAATCCCTCCCTTACCGTGGTCTTGAATACGGTGGTATGGCCTTCTATACAGATTCCGTCACGGGCAAGAACGTAGCCTACACTGGTGATGGTAAGAAAGGCCCTAATGGTGAAACTGTCCACTATGATGGTGTAATCCTCCCGGGTGTTAAGGAAGATGGAACCCCCAACGACCAAATCATTGGCCAGGAACTCATTCTCGAAGAGACCTATGCTTGGGGTGTCGGTGGTGCCAACTACTACAGCCACTCTATCTTTGACAACACCTATCTGAAATGCCGCGAACTCAGCCTCACCTATTCTGTGCCCGATAGCTTCACCAGCAAGTTCAAGTGCAACAACCTGCGTCTGTCTATTTTCGCCCGCAACCCGTTCTTTGTATATAAGAATCTCCCGATCTTCGACGCTGAAGCAACTGATGGTACTCGCTGGACCGACCAGGTCCAAATCGGTGGTTCAACTTCCACTACCCGTACCTTCGGTTTCTCCCTGCGTGCTAACTTCTAATCAGTGACCTTTAAAAAGATAAGACAATGAAAAAAATATATTCACTGATTCTTGGTATCGTAATTCTTGCCGGTTTTGTCTCCTGCAAGGTAGATGACTTCAACAGCAAATACTACGATCCTGCCAAGACCACCGTGGTCACTTGCGACAAGCTGATGACCGGTGCTTTCATGTCCGGCAACGGATACACCTTCAATGCATACTGGAGAATGTACACTTGGGACAATTATTTTGGCAAACTCGCCCAGACAATTGGTCCTAACGTGGACAGTGGCACCATGTATTTTATCAATGACGGATATGCCGCAGACCGTTGGAACGGGTTCTATGACATTCTCCGTCAGTATCGCGTGATGCAAAAGACCTTTGATGCCGAAACGCAGGAAGATCAAGCTCAGGATCGTGTTTTCCTTGCCCTCACAGAGGTATTCCTCTATGATCACCTCTCCCAGATTGTCGACATCTTCGGACCGGTTCCTTTCAACAAGGCTGGTTATCTTGGCATTACCGGTGATCTGGCTACTTCCTATCCTGCCTACGACAGCGATGTCGATCTGTACAAGATGATGCTCACGAATCTGGACAACCTGTACACGGAAATCGGCACCTTAAACGACAATATCAGCGCCGCTACCAAAGCAAAGATTGTTGCTCAGGATTATATCAATGGCGGCGACCTGGAGAAATGGCAAAAGTATTGCAATGCCCTCCTTCTCCGGCTCGGTGTTCACGTTTCTGCAAACGGTGCCCTCGTGAAAGAAGGTAAAGCTGCCGTGGCCAAAGCTGCAGGACGTGCCCTACCCGTGAACCACGAGGATGCTATCTTCGTCAAGTCAGACTTTGATGGATTCAACTACTGGGAAAACTTCCGCGATGGTTACAAGGACATCAATAACACCGCCAGCCAGGAGATGATTGATGCATTCCAGAAAGTGGCTGGGGACCCTCGTCTCGAGATTCTCTACTTCCCCGATGCCAGCGATGTATACAAGGGAAAAAGCATGAAAGAAACTGCACTTGAGCAGAGCGCAAATGGCGAAATTGAGAGCAAAGGCTACGACCAGCGCATATACTCACACCTCAACGCTGCAACTTTCACTTACAATAACCTTTTCCAGAGTCCAATTATCTCTGCCGCCGAGGTGAATTTCCTCCTGGCCGAGGCTTATCAGCAGGGCTATACTTCCGGCAATGCTGAGAACGCTTTTAAGAAGGCTATTGTAGAATCCTATCACCAGCTCTTCGATCTTAATGTCAATTCGGACCAGAGCAAGGCATCCGCACCTAGCAATGAGTATTTCAAGAAACTCAGTGAAACTGATAGAGTTTCTGACGCAGACATGCTTACCATTGCCGGAAATCTCTGGAACGCCTATACCAACAAGATGGAAGGCATCATGACCCAAAAGTGGGCTCACTTCGGAATTATCCAGCCCACTCAGGCTTGGACCGACATCCGCCGTACTGGTTATCCTGCCCTCATCTATCCTACCGACAAGGGAACAGGTGTGAAGATTGCTAATATTCCCAACCGCGTAAAGTATCCTTCTGTAGAAGTCGACAACAATACCGACAACTACAACGCCAACAAAGAAAATGTTGGTGGTGATACTCCCGAATTCGTACTCTTCTGGGCTAAGAAGCTCCAGTAACTTCCTTAAACTATGTTAGTCTGGAGAGCGACCTTTGTCAAGGCCGCTCTCCTTTTTTTATCGGCAGAAAAACACTAATTTTGTAGGATACAAATCTGACCCGCAAAAATGAAACGTTTCCTCTTCCCTGTAATCGTGCTTGCCGTGGCAGCAGCCTGTGCGCCTAAAAACCAAGCTCCGGAAGTGCCGATCCGCACTTACAATGCCCCCAAGGCCACGTCGGCCATCAATGTTGACGGCATTCTGGACGAGCCGGACTGGCAGACCGCTCCCCTGTCCGACGCTTTTGCCGACATCCGCGGCGTGGACTTCGAGCCCAAACCCACCAAGCAGACCTACATGAAAATGCTCTGGGACGAGGAGAATCTCTACATCGCCGGCATCATCGAGGAGGACAATGTGACCGCCTCCCTTACCGAGCACGACGCCATCATCTACCATGACAATGACTGGGAAGTATTCTTGGATCCTGACCAGGACTGCCGATTCTACTTCGAAATTGAACTGAACGCCCTGAACACGGTGATGGACCTCCTGATGGACCGGCCGTACCGGGACGCCGGCAAGTTCTACCTCCCTTGGGACCTGAGGGGCCTGAAAACGGCTGTCCACATTGACGGAACCCTCAACGACCCGTCCGACACCGACAAGGGCTGGACGGTGGAAATGGCCATCCCCATTGCCTCGCTGTGCGTAGAATTCCAGAAACCGGAAGAACTCCTGCAGAAAGACTGGAAGATCGGCTTCTCCCGCGTGGAATGGCTCAAGGAAGGCGGCCCGGAAGAAAACTGGGTCTGGAACCCGACCGGCGTCGTGGACATGCACCAGCCGGAGAGATGGGGCGTAGTACATTTTTCAGAATGACAACGTTATAAGATATGAAAAGAATTCTTTTTGCTGCCGCTGCCATTTTACTGGCCGCCTGCAGTCCCAAAGCAACGGAAGACTACGCTTCTTTTGTGAATCCCAAGATCGGAACCGGCGGACATGGACATGTGTTCGTGGGGGCCAATGTTCCCTTCGGCTTTGTGCAGCTGGGACCCACCAGCATCCCGCAGAGCTGGGACTGGTGCTCCGGCTACCATGACTCCGACTCCACCGTCATCGGCTTCAGCCACACGCATCTGAGCGGCACCGGTATCGGCGACCTGTTCGACATCACCGTGATGCCTGCCATCGGCCCCACTACGCCGGAAAGAGGCACGGAAGCCCATCCCGAAAGAGGCGCCTGGAGCTATGCCGACCGCACCCGCGAAATCTGCGAGCCCGGCTACTACAGCGTACCCCTGAGCCGCTACGGTATCGTGGCGGAACTCACGGCCACTTCACGCGTGGGCATGCACCGCTATACCTTCCCCGCTTCGGAGGAGGCGAACCTTGTCTTCGACCTGGAGAACGGCGGCTGCTGGGACGACGTGACCGACGCTGAATTCCAGATCCTGCGCAACGAGCAGGGTCAGGTGAACGCCATCGGCGGATGCCGCTTCTCCAAGGGCTGGGCCAAGAATCAGAAAATCTTCTTCTGGGCCGAATTCTCCCGCCCGTCGAAAGGCTTCTCCGTGGCCGAGAATCCCTCCAACGACAGCGAACGCGGCAATGTCCGCAAAGCCCTCTACGGCTACTACGACCTGGGCCACACCGACGAAGGCGAGCAGGTGCTTGTCAAGGTTGCCCTCTCCCCCGTCTCCGTGGCAGGCGCCCGCGCCAACATGGAGGCCGAACTCCCCGGCTGGGACTTCGACGCCGTAAAGGCCGAAGCCCGCGCCGCCTGGAACAAGGAGCTCGGAAAAGTGGCCGTCCGGAGCAACGACCCCGACACCAAGACCGTCTTCTACACCGCCCTCTACCACACGATGATTGCCCCGTCGGCCTTCAATGACGTGGACGGACAGTACCGCGGGGCCGACGACATCGTCCGGAAAGGAGACTTCCAGAATTACACCACCTTCTCCCTCTGGGACACCTACCGCGCCGCACAGCCGCTGATGACCCTCATCCATCCGGAGAAGATGAACGACATCGTATCCACCTTCTACCACATTTACAAAGAGCAGGGAGACCTGCCGGTATGGCACCTGATGGGTAATGAGACGGACTGCATGGTAGGAAACCCCGGCCTCATTGCCTTTGCCGACGCCGTGGTGAAAGGCTTCCGCGCCGGTCTCACGGACGATGAAATCATCCAGGCCATGACCGCCACCGCTACTACGCCGGACCGCGGACAGGACCTCCGCATGCAATACGGCTACATCCCCGCCGACCTCTACCACGAATCCGTGGCCAACGACATGGAATATGCCATCGCCGACGGAGCCCTGGCCAACTGCGCCGAGTTCCTGGGCCGGGCCGACATCGCCGCCACCTACCGCGAGCGCAGCCACTCCTGGCGCCATTTCTGGGATCCTGAACTGCAGTTCCTGCGCGGCCGCAAGGTTGACGGCAGCTTTACCGAGCCCTTCGATCCCATCTACTCCCGCCACGAGACTTCCGACTACACCGAAGGCACCGGCTGGCAGTACCTGTGGCTGGTTCCGCAGGATCTGGACGGCCTGGTAGAGCTGTTCGGCTCCAAGGAAGCCACCCTCGCCAAGCTGGACGGCCTGTTCGAGGCGCCGGACCACGTGGAAGGCGAGCATGCTTCCCCGGACATCTCCGGACTGATCGGCCAGTATGCGCACGGGAATGAGCCGGGACATCATACGCTGTACCTGTATTCCATGCTGGGCCAGCCGGAAAAGGCCGCCGCCCGCATCCGCCAGGTCTACGACGAGATGTATTTCAACGACGTGGATGGCCTTGCCGGCAATGAGGACGTGGGTCAGATGAGCGCCTGGTACGTGCTCTCCGCCATGGGCTTCTACCAGGTGGAGCCGGCCTGCCCGCGCTTCTGGTTCGGCCTGCCCTTGTTCCCCGAAATGAAGGTCCGGGTAGCAGGAGGCACCTTCACCATCACTGCGAAGGGCAACGGCACCCACATCGGCTCCGTCCGCCTGAACGGCCAGCCTTACGACAAACCCTATATCGAATACAAAGATATCGTCTCCGGCGGCACGCTGGAGTATAATCTCATCTAATTATGTATCCTCTGAAGTTTAAACCTATCCTGAAGACAGTGGTCTGGGGCGGCGAGAAGATTGCGCCCTATAAGGAAATCGAAACCACGCAGCAGCACATCGGCGAAAGCTGGGAGCTCTCCGGCGTAAAAGGAAACGAAAGCATTGTGGCCAACGGTCCCCTTGAGGGGAAAACCATCGCCGAACTGGTCCGCGAATACAAAGGAGACCTGGTTGGAAAGCACGTCTATGAAAACACCGGCGACGAGTTCCCCCTCCTGATCAAGTTCATCGACGCCCTCAGCGACCTGAGCATCCAGGTGCATCCGAATGACGAACTGGCCGCCAAACGGCACAACGGATCCAAAGGAAAGACGGAAATGTGGTACGTCGTAGATGCCGAACCGGGCGCCCACCTGCTCGCCGGCCTTACCAAGCAGATTACCCCGGATGAATACGCCGCCCGCGTGGCCGACGGCACCATCACCGACGTCCTGGCCCGCCACGACGTGCACCCCGGCGACGTGTTCTTCCTGCCCGCCGGCCGCATCCACGCCATCTGCGGCGGCTGCTTCATCGCCGAAATCCAGCAGACCTCCGACATCACCTACCGCATCTACGACTACGGCCGCCTGGGCCTGGACGGAAAGCCCCGCGAGGTGCATACGGAACTGGCCAAGGACGCCATCGACTACACGGTCTACGATAACTACCGTACAGAATACACCCCCCGGCAGAACGAGGAAGTGGAAGTCGTGAGCTGCAAGTATTTTACCACCAGCATCTACGACCTTACGCTCCCCTACGCACGCGACCTTTCCGAAATCGATTCCTTCCTGGTGGTGATGTGCCTGAGCGGCACCGGTTCCCTGGAAGTGGACGGAGAGGAAGTAGAAATCCACCAAGGAGAGACCGTCCTGGTCCCTGCATCGGCCGACGACATCTGCTTCGTCCCCGACGACAACATGAAGATCCTCACCAGCTATATCCGTTAAAGTCCGAGGGGTGCACCTGGAAGTGCACCCCTTGAAAAACATTCGATAGCTATCTGCTGGATTCTCAGCTGATTATAAAACAAGGGGTGCACTTTCAGGTGCACCCCTTGAACGTTTATTCCAGGCCGCGTGCCCGCATCAGGGCTGAGGGGTCGGGGTCGGCGCCGCGGAACTGCCGGTAGAGCACCATGGGCTCTTCACTGCCGCCGCGCTCAAGGAAGGTCGAGCGGAAGGAACCGGCCGTGGCGGGGTTGAAGATACCGTCGGCCTTGAACTTCTCCCATGCGTCTACGGCCAGGACTTCGCTCCAAAGGTAGCTGTAGTAGCCGGCGCTGTAGCCGCTGTTGAAGATGTGGTTGAAGTAGGTGGTACGGTAGCGGGGAATGATCGCGTCCACGAGGCCCATTTCCTTGCAGACCTTGGCTTCGAAGGCGCGGATGTCGTCGGGGCCGTTGAAGGAGGCGAGCTCGTCGGAGGACAGTTCATGCCAGCGCATGTCCAGGATGGAGGCGGCGCAGAGTTCGCCCGTCGTGAAGCCCTGGTTGAACTTGAGGGATTTGCCGATCTTCTCCACCAGGTCAGCGGGGATGGGCTCGCCCGTGCGGTAGTCGTTGGCATAGGCGGCGAGGATTTCGGGCACGAAGGCGAAGTTCTCGTTGAACTGGGAGAACATTTCCACGAAGTCGCGGGCTACGGAAGTGCCGGAAACGCTCTTGTAATGGCAACGGGTCAGGAAGCCGTGCAGGGCATGGCCGAATTCGTGGAAGGCGGTCTGCACATTGTCGATGGTAAGGAGGCTGGGCTTGGCGGCGGTAGGATCCTCATCGGGGGCCGGGAAGTTGCAGACGTTCACGATGACGGGGCGTACATCCTCCCCGGCGGCGTTCACCCACTGGTCGCGGAAGTTGTTCATCCAGGCACCGCCCCGTTTGGTGGGACGGACATAGTAGTCACGGTAGAAGATGCCGATGAGGCTGCCGTCGGGTTCACTCAGCTTATAAGCAGTCACGGAAGGGTTGTACACCTCCACTTCGGGCGCGGGTTCGATCTTGATCCCGTAAATGCGCTCAGCGGCCGTAAAAACGCCTTTCAGAACGCTGTCGGCCTGGAAGTAGGGCTTGGTCTGAGACTCGTCCAGCGCGAACTTCTGTGCCCGTACTTTCTCTGCGTAATAGCTGTAGTCCCAGGCTTCGATCTTGTGGCCGGCGAGTTTCTGCATGTCGGCCATCTCTTCCCTGGCCTTTCGCATGGCGGCGTCCATGATAGGCTGGAGGAAGTTGTCCACGGTCCCGGGGGTGCCGGCCATCTTGTCGGAGAGCTGGAAGGCAGCGAAGTTGGGATAGCCCAGGAGGGCGGCCATCTCGGCCCGGAGTTTCAGGATTTCCAGGACGATGGCGTTGTTGTCATTCTCATTGCCGTTGTTGCCGCGGGCCGAGTAGGCCTTGAAGACCTGCTCGCGGCGGTCGCGGTCCTCGCAGGAGCTCATGAAGTCGTAGTACTCGCTGACGGTGAGGCCGGTCTTGTCCTTGAAGGCATTGTTCTCGGCAAGGAGGTTCTGGCCGAATTTCTGGCTCAGGGTGCTCAGGCGGGTCGAGATTTCGGCAAAGCGCTTTTTGCCGGCTTCGTCCAGGCCGACGCCGTTGCGCTCGAAGGCCTGGTAAAGCTTCTTGGTGACCATCTGCTGCTCGCGGGTGAGACTCTCGGAAGCGTCATAGACCGCCTTTACGCGGGCAAAGAGGGCCTCGTTCATCAGGATTTCATTCTCGGCCTCGGTCAGAAGGGGAAGCACCTCTTCTTCGATGGCCTGCATCTCGGGCGTGGAGTCACTCTCGGAAAGGTTGAAGAACACGCCCTGCACTTTGTCCAGAATGGGGCTGGCCTGTTCATAAGCGAGGATGGTATTGTCGAAAGTAGGGGCATCCGGATTGTCGATGATGGCCTGGATATTGGCCTTTTCCTCGGCGATTCCGGCCTTGAAGGCGGGCATATAGTCGGCCGTCTGGATTTTGGAAAACGGAGCGGTTCCGTAAGGGGTGTCCCACTCCTGCAGGAAGATATTGGTCTGGGAGTTACAAGCAATCATAGCAAGGCCGCAAAGGGCATAAAACAGTTTTTTCATTGGACGGGGTCTTTACAGAAAACCGACTGGCCCGGCTCTCGGGCCAATCGATTTTCCAAAATGGTCATAAGTCGTTACTCAAGGACAACGGAGACGGACGGATCGTCCACCAGGGTGAACTGGGCGCCACCGTCATAGATGCAGAGGATACCGGTCACGTCGACGGGTTTTCCGGCCAGGATCTCGGGATCCACTTTCATGTCGGCAAATTTGGAGAAGCCGCTGGAGCGGATCTGCACGGCCGTAGCGCCCAGCTTGAAGTAATGGGACACATAGTTGGCCTGTGCATACTTGACCATGATATCCTTGTAGGGAAGGAAAGCATCCATGCCAAACACCGCAATCCGGCTCTCCACACCGGTGCCTGTGAGAACCTCGTTGGGGGTCTTGGTGATGTAGCTGTTGGAAAGCTGGCCGCCGCTGTCCACCTCGGCGCTGTCCCATGCCCCGCTCTGGATATGGGAAATGTAACGGGCTTTCGAGAGCGCCCAGGTGTCAATCCCCCATGTACCGTTGTCGGAAAGGAAAACGCGGTTCTCGGGATTGTCCTTCTTGTGCGGGAGGTTGGGATTCGGATATACCAGTGCAAAGATCTGATTGTCATACACCAGGCCCTTGATGGTCACGAGGGTGCCCCACAGGTCGCCTTTGTAGCCCTTGGAGAGGGAAGCGGCAATGGCGGCTTCGTCCACAGCCTTGGGCACGATGGGCGTCCCTACGAATCCGCGGAAGATGTGGGTCTCGATCAGGCCGGGAAGGTTGATGTAGGAGGTCTCGTATTCGTTGGTTTCGGTCTGGTCGGCCTGCATGCCCAGCTGGGGCATGCCGCTGTAGGAGCCCAGGGTGAATCCGTCGCACTTGACGTACACCCACTGGCCCAGCGGATACTCATTATGCGTGGAACCCTTGCCGATCTTGAGGTCGATACCGCCGGTCGCATCCTGGAGATAGATCTCGTTGTAGATGTTCCCGTTCTCGTCGGAGGAAATGACCTGGCCTTTGATCCAGACATTGCCGTCAACCACGACCGGCTCTCCTTTGTAGAGGGTCTTGAGATCCGCGATGGAGGTGAATTCCTCCAGGCCTTTTTCGGCCTTCAGGTATTCTTCCGTAACGGGGATATACAGATTGGCTCCGGGGTCTCCGCAAGTGAACACCGGCTGCCACTCTTCTTTCAGACTCTGGCAGGAAACAAGCGCTGCGAGCGCTGCAATCGCAAAAATACTCTTTTTCATCTCTCTTAGAATCTGAAGTAAATGTTAAGCATGTAGTTGGTACCGGCCATGTAGAAATACTTGGAGTCGAAACGGTAGTACTTCTTCGCGGAGGCGGTATTGTCCACCAGGCGGGTCTGTTCGTAACCGCCGGTCTTCACGTCCTTGTTGTTCAGGATGTTCTTCACATTCAGGGAGAAGCCCAGCTGGTATTTCCGCTGGATGTACCAGGACTTGCCCACGGACAGGTTCACCAGCCAGGCCGGTTTGAACTTCTCCTGCGTGGTCATGTAGGTCACTTCGTCGTCGGTGATCTGGCTGTCCAGACCGGCGACGGCGTAGTCGGTGCGGTAGAGCGGGTTCATGTCCAGGTAGGCCCGGTCGAAGTACTCGACGTCGGCATCGATGAACCAGTAGTTATAGTTGTAGCTCAGGCCCAGGCTGGCAGCCGTCTGCGGCGTGGAAGGCACATAGTGCTTCTGCGTGACGGTACCGTTGGAGAGCTGGGTCTTGGTCCAGTAAGGCACCCAGACATCCTGCATCACCACTTCGGCGCTGTTGTCCACGGTCTGGGTCATCTTCGGGGTGGATGTGTACACATACTCACCCAGGGAGAGGACACCATTCAAGGACAGGTTGGGGATGACGTATGTCGGGATCTGGAAGCCCAGTTCCACGCCCATGTGACGCTGGTTGATGCCAGTGATGGCGAAGTTGGAGAAAGCGTTCTGGAGGTCGTCGTAGGCGCTCATTACCTTGCTCTGGTCCCAGATCTTGGTCCAGTAGGCCGATGCACGCACGTTGATGCCGCCGCCGCTGTACTGCCAGTTCACGTCGGAGGAGAAGGTCTTCACGGTCGTGAGGCCGTCCACCATGGAGTTGCGGGTACGGGGGCTCAGGAACACCTGGTTGAACTTGGGCGCGTCGTTGAAGAAGCCCACATTGGCATACACGCGCATGTTTCCGCCGATGACATAGTTCAGTCCCAGCTTGCCCGCATAGGTCAGGAAGCGGGCCACTTTGGACTTGCCGAGGGAAGTGGTGACGGAACCGTCAGGATCCTCGGTGGGCTGCACCAGTTCGCCGGTGGCGGGGTCCATGAGCAGATTGCCGCTGGGTGCCAGGCCGGGGAACAGACCTTTTCTCACGAGGCCTTCCCGCCAGAAACTTTCGTAGCCGATACGGCCGCCAAGGTCGGCGCTGAAGGAGCCGGCGGTGAAATGGCCGTTGAGCCAGGCTCCGTAATTGCGGACCTGGGCATAGTAGTCATATCCGTATTTGTCGCCTACGCCCAGCTTCCGGGCTTCCCGGTTGATGAGGTAGTAGTCCAAGTCGTTCTGGAGCTTGTACGGAGAGCCGGCGAAGTCGCGCTCGGCGAAGTTGTCCACGTCGATGAAGTACTTCGCGCCCAGAAGGTCGGCGATGACTTTGTAGTACTCCGTCTTGTTGATGCGGGCGTTCACGCCGCCGTTCAGGGTGAGCCATTCATACGGGCGGGCCTTGAAGGTGTAGGCCAGGTTGAGGTCTTTCTGGTCGGTGCGGCGCTCTTCCTGGACGTACTTGGCGCGGCCGTCGGCCTGGAGGGCGTTCACCGTGTACAGGCGATCCCAGTCCACATGGATGAGGTTGGGATTGTCGGCCCCGTACTTCCAGGTGTTGAAGGCGGTGAGGTACTTGTCCATGTTGTAGCGGTTCAGGTCCGCTTCATACACGCCGTCAATGGTGCCGTAGTAGTAGCTGGGCAGGTTGCGGTAGTAGTCCGGACGGGGATCCTGGGCGTCGTACCAATCCAGGGCGGTGTAGCCGTTCTTGCCGAAACGGTACAGCACGGTGGCGCTGGAAGAGAACTTGTCGGACGGAGTGAAGTCCCACTTCACGATGGCGATGGGCTCGTGGGTCTTGCGGACGCGGGCGTTGCGCACCCGGCCGTTCTGGTAACCCCAGTTGGAGTTGTACATGTTGTCGCCCAGGAGGTCGTACACTTCCTGCGTGGAGGAGTTCTGGGCACCGCGCTCGCCGGGCGTTCCGAAGAACACGAAGCTGAGTTTGTTGGCGTCGTTCAGGACCTTGTCGGCCGCCAGGTAGTAGGCGAAGGAGCGGTAGTAGACACCGTCAATCCAGTCGTTGCCGCCCAGACGGGCGCTCACGTTGGCCGCGAAAGCCCAGCCGTTGTCCTGCAGGCCGGTGGCGTAGGAAGCCATCACGCGAAGGCGGTACAGCGAGCTGTTGGTGAGGATGCTGCCGCGCAGGCCTTTCCGTACCTCGGAAGCCGTGCCGAAGATATTCGTCAGACCGTTGTACCCGCCGAAACCGTATTCAGAAACCTCCCCGCCGTTGACGCTCTCCTTGGAGCGCATGGCCTCGTTCAGACCGCTCCACAGGGAGTAGGGGCTGTATCCGGTGATGGCGTCGTTCATCTTCACGCCGGCCAGGTACACATCCTGGCTCTCGGAGCTGTAACCGCGGGCGCGGAAACGGACGGCCGAGAAATTGTAGCCGGCGATGCTGTTGAACACGTCATTGGAGCCGAACAGGATGGTGGGATTGTCATTGTAACCGCTGTCGTCCAGGTCGAAGGCGCCGAAGGTATCGTCGTCCACGTCCGCCACCTGCTGGGAGCTAGTGATGGACAGGTTGAACATGTTTTTCACATAGCCGTCGTTCACGGTCACCTGCACCTGGTTCTCCAGGAAGTCAGGCGCCTGGATCACCAGGGTGTACATTCCGTCGGGAAGCCCCTGGATCAGGAACGTACCATCCTGGGCCGATGTCACCGCCGCCACCTCATTGGCTCCCTGAAGGAGTACGAGGCGGGCGTTTTCCACCGGCTGGCGGCCGTTGCGGTTAACCACCGTACCCTTCACGCCGCCGGTAGGTTCCTGCGCAGACAGGGACACGGCAGCGATGAGGGCGGCAAATGCCAGAGTAATTCGTTTCATCATATAGGTTATTTCTTAATTACGATATAGGTGGGATAGTGGTCGGAGTAGCCGGCTACGAACGCACCGTTGGAGAAGGTGCGGAACGGGGTGCCTTTGTACTGACCGCTCTGATTGGTCATGAACGGCTTGGAAAAGATGCGTCCGTAGTACTTGTTTTTGACAATGGGCTGGATCTGGAACGTACCGGGAGCGGCCTTTGCCAGGGCCTTGTTCACCATCACGATGTCGAAGATGTTGCCGGCGCCCCTGTAGTACAGCGAGCTGTAACCGGCCTTGATCATGCTGAGGAACGGGTCGAAGAACTCGTCGTCGTCGTCCACGTCGTCGATTTCATCCTCATCGGCATGGAGGAATTCCATCATGCTGCGGTCGGTGGGGTTGTCGTTCATGTCACCCATCACGACGATCTTGATGCCGGGGAACTCCTTCTGGAGCTCCATGGCCCGCGTGTGGATGATTTCGGCCCCGCGGGGACGCAGGTCGGCACCTTTTCCGCCCAGACGGGAAGGAAGGTGGGCCACGAAGAAGGCGAACATCTCGCCGTCGATGGTACCGCGGACCATCAGCACGTCACGGGTGCGGAAAGCATCCATCTCTTCCTGGGTCCAGAGGCTCCAGTCAATGCTGGAAGGGGTGAAGGTGAACGGAATGCTCTCGCTCGCCAGGACCTTCAGCACTTCGGGCCGATACAGGAGGCCGACGTCGACGCCGCGGCGGTCGGGACCGTCGTAATGGACGATCTGGAAGTTGGCCGGAGCGATGGCCGGCTCACTCACCAGGTCTTCCAGGACGTGGCGGTTCTCGATCTCGGAAACGCCCAGGACCGCGTGCCAGACGCCGTTGTCGTTTTTCATCTCCGCGATGACCTTGGCCATATTGGAGAGTTTCTTGGCATATTTGGCTTCCGTCCACTCATTGGCGCCGTCGGGCAGGTACTCGTAGTCGTTCTTGCCTTCGTCGTGATACGTGTCAAAGAGGTTCTCCAGGTTGTAGAAGCCCACCACATAGGACTTGCCGGTGACTTTACCGGAAGAAACCTGCGCAGAGGAGCCGCAACTGGCGAAGACCAGCAGGGAAGCAAGGATATAGAAGAATCGTTTCATATGCACGTAATTGTGTTTTCGTTATTTCCAGAAGGTTCCAGGCGCAGACGCCTCAATGGCGTTCGCCATTTCCGTTCCCACACGGGTGACAAGGTTCGGGAAGAAATCAATCCCCGTCTGCCGCTCCAGCTCGTCGATGGAGCAGATGTAGTCGAGGAAATTTCCCTTCGCGATGCCTGCATCATGCGGCAGGATGAAGCCGGCGGCAAGGTAACCGTCCGTATCTTTTGCAGCCGCATCCCGCCCTTTGTACAGCAAAGCCTTGAAATAGTGCGTAGGGATACGCACGGTCTTTCCGGATGAACTTCCGCTGTACCGGGTGGAGTTTGCGTACAGGCAGCCCGTCGCCACATAGAGTGTGTCGGCCTGCTTGGTGGCTGATGCGTAGTTCCGCACCTTCCCTTCCAACGATGCCCAGATGCCGCCGTTGAAGTCGTAGTTCTGGGGCGTCATGTTAGTGGGAACGAAGGTGGAAACGTTGGCCGCATACTTGAGCCTGTCGGCAGACGGGATCTGATGTCCCCGTGTCCAGCCGCCGCCGTAGGAATTACTTTCCAAAGAATTATCCCACAGGTTGGGCTGGTCTGCAATGGGGAGAAGAGGATCGGCCCCCCACTGATTGGTCCGGGAACCGGTACCACCAATCAGGCCTCCGTTCAGCGGATAAGCCACCCACAGGGAGAGGCATTCGCTGTAGTCCCAGTAGCAGGACCAGTTGCGGACGCCGCTCGCACTCCGGCTCACGTATTTTCCTCCGTCCATGCTGTGGATGAGGAGTTCCTTGCCGTCGCCTTTGGCCATGGCGGGAAGTTCCAGCCAGTCCATATAGGCCACGTCGTAGCCGTTGGGATGCTTTCCCGGAATGGGATTGGCCGTTTTGCCTACCTGGGTGACGGTGGCGCTGGCCGACGCACCTTTCACGGGACTGATGACAAGGGTCACTTTCCGGGGGTCTTCCGAAGGGTTGGCCTGATAACGGAGACGGACCCCGGCAAAGTTGCCGCTGCCTTCGGCCGGATCAACGGTAGCCCAGGCCTCGGTTCCCTGCGGGAACTCCAGCGCGATGCTCCAGCTGCCGGTCGCAGTCACGTTCACAAACAGACTGCCGGCCCCCTGCTCCACGAAATCCTTCTTGGGGCGGATGGTCACCGTATCCTCCTTCTGGCAGCCCCAAAGGACTGTCAGAAGGATTACGGCAATGGCGGTCAGTCTTCTGGACATAACGGATTATTCAAACGTAACGACGATTTTGGAGATACGGCGCTGACCGGAAGTTCCGCCGATGGTGAATTTCACAGCCTGGGCAGAACCCGTCCAAACAGGTGATTGGAAAGTGCCCACATCCGCTGTGATCTCATTTGTACCTTCACCGGATGCGAAGGTGAATTCCACCTTGGCAATCTTATTTCCGGAAGAAGTCAACGTGAAGGAATTGCCACCATAGAAACGGACAGCGGTACCCGAGGTGTAATACTTCGGGGTATTGCTGTTGCTTCCCTTTTCGCCGGTTATGGTAATGGCTCCGACTGTGAGGGACGTAATCTCCTGAGCGTTGGCTAAGTTCTGTTCCGCAAAGGTGATTGTCACAGGGTCATTGCTGGTAGTTCCGCCGCCACCGCCGGGGTTGGAACCTTCGTCGGTGGTTTTGCCATTGAGGCTGTACAGGTAAGCAGCGCCCTTGCCGGCTGTTTCGGCAATGGTGTTGTACTTGGCCAGAGGACCGTAGATGACTACCTCGTCGCCCACTTTCACGTCGGTGTTACCCTCGGCAAAGGTGGAGCCGCCCAGATAGTTGATCTGGTAAGCCTCGAACTCGGTGCCGCTGTTTCCGTCGTCCGTAATGAAGAACGAAGCCTGCTTGTAGGAGTTATTGGTGAAGTTCTGGTCCTTGCCATTACTCTGGTACATACGGGAAATCTTGCCCTTTACATAGTACTTGGTGTTACCCGTGTTGGTGTTGCCGCTGATGTTTGCCATGATCCAGGCGTTGGCTTCGCTGGCGGTGAAAGCGTTCTCCAGCGTGAGGCCGTCGTGGTTGGACTTCGGCTGGGTTTCACCATTGAGGCTGTACAGGTAAGCGGTACCCTTGCCGTTGGTTTCGGCCGTGGTGTTATAACGGGCCAGAGGACCGTAGATGACTACCTCGTCGCCCACTTTCACGTCGGTGTTACCCTCGGCAAAGGCAGCGCCGCCCAGGTAGTTGATCTGGTAAGCCTCGAACTCAGTGCCGCTGTTACCGTCGTCCGTGATGAAGAAGGTAGCCTGCTTGTAGGAGTTGTTGGTGAAGTTCTGGTCCTTGCCGTTATTCTGGTACATGCGGACAATCTTACCCTTCACATAGTACTTGTCGTTGCCGGTATTGCCGTTGGAAGTGAATTTCTCCATGATCCAGGCGTTGGCTTCGCTGGCGGTGAAGGCCGTTTCCAGCGTGAGACCGTCATGACCGGTTGCGGGGGTCTCGGTGAAACTGGTCTTGCCGTTCCACTTCACGAGGGTGCCGGCGGTCAGGGTCGGGAGAGCGTTGGTGGTTCCCACTTTACCCTTCAGGATCACTTCGTCCATCCATTCCATGGGCTCGGTGCCTTCGAAGGCGGCGCCGCCGAAGGACTTGGCCTTGATGACGGTGAGTTTGTCGTTCGTAGTGCCGTCCATCAGTTCGAAGGTGGCGACACCGTTCTTGATATTGATGTCCTTGCCTACGACGGCTTTCACGAAGTACTCTTTGTCTTCGGTACCGTTCTTGGCCACGTACACTGCATCCTCAACGGTGAAGGCCGTCTCTTCGGTGAGACCGTCGTTCACGGGGAGGTTGGTGCCGGGCTGGTCGTTACCGCCGGGGTTGTCACCGCCGCCTTCGCCCGTGAGAGCATGAACGCCGAAGATGAAAGCACGGAATCCGGAATTGGTTCCGGCGTAGGTTTCCACCTTAGCCTGGGTTTCGGCAGCAAGAGCCTGAGGAAGCTTGATGGTGTACTTGTCCGTGTCGGCTACCGTGATCTCGTAAGGACCGCTTCCGGTAGCGCCCTCATTGGCCTTCACATCCTGGGTATATTCCTTTCCGTCAATGGTGAATTTCACGGAGGCATCCGCACCCTTCCAACCGACGGAGAAGAAATTCAGCACGGTCGTACCGGCAGGAATGGTAACCGTACCATTTCCGTAGACCTTGCTGGTGCCCATCTTCACATTGGCCACATTGGAATACTTGGTGCCATTGTACGTGACATTGACTGTATTGTCAGTATATCCGCTGGTGCCGGTTCCGAAGGTGACATTGCTGTCCATTACACCAATGTTGGTATCACCGCCAGGGTTATCGCCGCCGGGGTTGTCACCGCCACCTGTTCCGTTAAGGCTGTACAGGTATGCTGCACCCTTGCCGGCCGTCTCGGTGACATCGTTGTAACGGGCCAGCGGACCATAAACAACCACCACATCACCCACTTTCACGTCGGTGTTGCCATCGGCAAAGGTGTCGCCGTTCAGGTAATTGATCTGGTAAGCTTCAAACTCGTTTTCAGAGGCATTTCCGTCATCGGTGATGAAGAAGGAAGCCTGCTTGTAAGAATTGTTGGTGAAGTTCTGGTCTGCACCCTCTTTCTGATAGAAGCGCTGGATCGTACCGGTTACATAGTACTTGGTGTCGCCGGTGTTGTTGTTGCCGGTGATATTGGCCAGGACCCAGGCATGGGCCTCGGAGGCCGTAAAGGCCGTTTCAGGAGTGAGACCGTCGTGGGTTCCCGGGGTGGGAGGCGTAACCTGACCGTTTCCGGTGAAATGGCTGTTGTCCCAGAAGGACACCTGCTTGGTAGTGTTGTAAAGCGTCGGGAAGACGATGATGTCGCCGGTGGCGTCTTTCTCCAGTTTGAGGCCTTCCTTGAGGGCTGCATACACATTGATGGAGTTTTCGCCCTGGGCGACGACAGCCTTGCGGCTTTCCATGCCCGTGGTAACCGTGACATTCTTCAGGATGATGTAACGGCTGAGCTGGGAAGTATAAGTGGAGAGCAGACGCTCGATGGTCATTTCGGTAGGAGCGGGAGCATTCCCGGAAGCCTTGGTGTAGGCATCACCCAGGGAGGTGATTTCCGGAAGGCCGTTGAAATAATATCCTTCACCGCTGACAGGACCGCTGATGACATCGCCTGCCACCAGGCCGCTGTTCTGCATATAGAGGAGCACGGCACCGGAGTTGTCTTCCAGATAGACACTGCCGCCGTTTACATAAGTGACCGTTGCACCGGCAAGGGTGATTCCGTCGTAGGTGCTCTTGGAATTGGAAGTGGAACTGGGGCTGATCTTGGCCACCAGGCCGGCAATATTGGTGTCGCTGGCGGGCTCGAGGGTCTCGTCGGGGGTTTCTTCACCGCCGCCCTGGCCGCCGTCAATGCCGCCGCGGTCCACGCCGTTCAGGCTGTAAATGAAGGAAGTGCCTTTGCCGGTGGTTTCAGGGGTGTTGCCATGGTAGTTATAGATGGTGCCATAGAGAATGACCTCATCGCCGGCTTTGACATCCGGATTGTTTTCTCCGGCCGTCCACTTTACGTTACCAAGATAATAGGTCTGGAAAGCTTTGAACGTCAGGCTGGCATTGCCTTCATCCACCAGGTCGAAGGTGGCGTTGCCATAAGTGCCGCTGGCCTCAAAGGTGGTCTCCACGTTGGAAATGACACCTTTCACGAAAACTTTCTGCGGGCTTTCGACATCGGCCCCGAGTTCACGTACGTAAGCCACGGCGCCGGCAACGGTGTAGGGATCTTCCAAAGTACCGGTTCCCTCGCCCTTTTCGCCTTCCGGACCGGCCTGGTTCACGGAGATGACACTGCGGGCAAAGCCGATGGTGATTACGATCGAAGCTTTACGGTCATAACCGGTGTTTTCGTCCACATACAGGGTGATGGACTGTTCTTTGTCGGAGGCGACGCCGGATTCGTCACTGGCGTTCATCCAGTCGGGAATTCCGGACACAACCCAATCGCGGGTGGCCACAAAAGTCACAACCTCGGTGGTTTCGGCGGAAGTGAGATTCAACTCGGAAGTCTTCACATCCAATGAAGCCGGACCCTGGTCTACTTCTTTGTTACAGCCGACGAGCAGTGCTGCTCCGGCCATAACTGCCATAAATAGGTTTCTGAGTTTCATTGCTTATACAGTTTGTTATTGATTATTCGGTTTTTCCGTTGAGCTGGATGAGCTGGCTGCTCTTGTTCACCTCGGGCGTATTGCCCTTGTAGTTGGCAAGGGTGCCCTTGATGATGACCTCGTCGCCGACTTTGAGGTCGTCGGCCGAGGCGAATTTCTCTCCGCCGAAACTCTTGCCGGCATATACCTGCATGTACTTGGCATCGTCCAGGTTATGGACGCCGTCGTCGGACAGATAGTAGGTGAAGTCGCCATAGGAATCGGAGAAGGACTTGATCTTGCTCACGATACCCTTGATGTACACTTCGTCGGAATTGACGCCGTCGGCCAGGGCCGATGCTTCCTTCACGGCCTTTCCGATGTTGTACGGAGAATCGGCCGTACCGGCACCGTAAGGGGCGCCCAGGCCGTTCACGCCCAGGATCTGGGCTTCTTTCTGCTTGGTCTCCACGGTTTCCTTGTACTGGGTGATCGGGCCCAGAACCGTGACAACGTCTCTCTCCTTGGGCATGTTGACGTCCGTGAACGGGGCCATGCCGTAGTCCAGGGCGCGGAATACCTCGAAGGCGTCATTGTCGTTGTCGGGCTGGGAGCCGTCGTCGGAGATCCAGAAGGTGGCGTTGCCGTAACCGGTACCGTCGGCAAGCAGGGGGCTCATGTCCACCAACTTATACACGATGCCGCGCACATAGACGCTGCCGGCAGGGGTGTTGCCCGCCTTTACGTCCTTGGTGATGTCCGTGGGCTTGTAGGGCGTTTCACGGGAACCCTTCACCTCGGTAGGGTCGTTAGCCCCGGGCTGGGTGAAGCGCACGGATGCGCCTACCGCGTCGGTGACGATGGAGATGATGGCGTCACGCTTGAGGTCCTGGTTCGCATTATAGGAAATCGTAACGCTGACAGGGCGCTGGGAAGCCCGGCCCTCCATGGGCGTTACCTTGATGTCCTTGACCTCGCTGTCGGCATTGGCAGCGGTGACGACGATGTGCCAAGGAAGGTTGGCCGTAAAGGTGAAGCCCGCCTCGCCGGCCGCGGAGGACTCCGTCACGATGGAAGCCACGCTGGTGGTGACCATGGGGTCCTTCACGCTGAAGGTCTCTTCGTTACAAGCTGCTGCAGCCAGAACGAAAGCAATACCGTAAAGAATATTCTTGATTTTCATAAGGCGCAGGGATTAGAAGATGTAACGGGCGCTTACAATCATGGACCAGGTGCTGGCCGTGCTCACGGAGCGGGAATAGGTCTTGTCCAGGACCTCGGTTCCGTTACGCTGGAACTCGAAGACGGGCTTGGCACCCTCCAGGTACACCTTGTCGGGGTTGGTGAGGTTCAGCGGCTTGGTGTTGCCGTAGCCGTCGCCCACATTCAGGCTCCACACATTGCCCCACCAAGGATTGAGCATGTTGGCGAAGTTCTGGATGTCCATGCCAAGCTGGATGGTGTGCTTGTGGTGCTTGGAGCCGGTGTAGAAGTAGAAGTTCTGGGCGAGCTTGAGGTCGAACTGATGCACCCACGGGGAGACGTTGGCGTTGCGCTCGGCCACCTCGCCGGTGTGCTTGCTCAGGTAGGGATCCTGCTGGATGTAGTTCCAGAAGTCGATCTTCTGCTGCTCGGCCGTGTAGGTGTGGGAAACTTTGTCGGCGTCGGTGTAGCTATAGGAGTTGAACTGCCAGCCGTCGGCACCGAAGAGGTCGCTGTACGTGGGGATGTCGATGAGGCTGTACTGGTAAGCACCGTCGTTGTAGATGTTGTTCACGTAGTCTGCGCTGCCGCGGCTGCGGGGACCGCCGTAATACTGCACGGCGATGGTGGTGCCGAAGTACTTGTAGTAGTCTTTCGTCCAGGTGACGTTGGCCATCAGGCGGTGCGGCATCACGTAGTTGGGAATACCCAGCTCCATGTTGTTGGTGCCGCGCTTGGAGATCAGGGCTTTCCAGGCCGACGACACCTGGTCGCCGATACCGTCGTTGATGGAACGGGCGTCGGTGTAGGTGTAGCTGATGTTACCCGTCAGGCCTTTCCACATTTTCTTGGAGAGGCTGGCGGTAATGGAGTAGTAGTAACCCCACAGGGCTTTGTTGTTCACGTTGTGCAGAAGGAAGACGTCCTTCATGTTGGCGTTGTAGTAGCCGGAAGTGTAATAAGGACGGGCGGAGATATCCGGAACCTCGGTCAGGGATGCAGGATCCTTGAGGCCGATGTTGGTAATGGTGGTGGGATACATCTCCTTGCTGTAAACGCCCTCCACGGAGAAGGTCCAGTCAGCGGGGAGCTCCACATCCACGGCCAGGGAAGACTTCCAGGTACGGGGGTTCGTGATGGCCGGATCGATGAGGGTGAGCTGGGTCAGGGTCGTGGGAATCTGGGGCGTATAGCTGCCGCCGTAGATGGTCTGGATGATTTTATTGCGGTCCGACCCGATGGCGGGAATGGGCGTAGTGCCGCCGGCTTTGAGCGCGATGGGGGTCTGGACGACACCGGAGTTGCCGGCCTGGGCCACAATCCACACGAACGGGATACGGCCCACGAAGATACCGGTACCGCCGCGGAGGACCAGCTTGCGGTTTCTCAGCACATCCCAGTTGAAGCCCACGCGGGGAGAGAGCGTGATCCGGGCTTTGGGCAGCACCGAGGTGTCATACTTCCCTTCCGGGTTGGTGAAGGTGGGAGCGAAAGAGGCGGCCACCACGTTGGGATTGTAGTTGTAGGCGATGGAAGGATAGAAAGGATACTCCAGACGGATGCCTGCGGTGAGGCGGAAGTTGTCGGAGAAGTTGATCTGGTCCTGGAGATAGGCCGACACCTGCTCGTACTGGAACGTGGGATACTCCTGGGTCAGTTCCGCATTGTTGCCGTGGGTGATGGCAAACTGGGACGGATTGTCAAACACCGTCTTGTTCAGGATGGCCGAATACAGGGCCTGCTCGGTGGGGTACTCGAATACGTAAGCGCCGCCGCCCTGGGTCTGATAGCCGTTGGTGGTGTGGTTGTACTCGAACTGGGCGCCCAGCAGGAAGTTGTGGATGCCGGCACTCAGGGTGAGTTCGTCGGTGGCCAGGACGGTGTGCACGTCGCGGAGGTTGCCGTAAGAGAAGGTCTCCGAGCCGAAGACGGAATAAATGGCACGGTTGCCGCCGGTACCTACGACCATGTCCACGCCAGGGAAGTAACCGCCTTCCTGGGTACGGGGGTCGTACTGGTGGGAGTAGGTGGCACGGAGGGTATTGTTGAGCTTACCGTCCAGGAAGCGGGAGTTAAGTTCCGCCGCAACAGAGTAGAAATTCTGCTCCTGGTAGTAACGGGCGTTCTTGTAATAGCTGGACCACATGGAAGTACGGCCGCCCTTGGGAGCGTAGCTGGTGTCGCTGAAACCGGTGAGGGAACCGGAAGGGGTGGACGCATACTTGGACTGGGTCATGCTGTAACGGACGTTCAGTTTGTGATTCTTGCCCATGTTCCAGTCCAGACGGGCCAGGATTTTGAGCGAAGGGGACTCGGTGGAATAACCCCTGTACACGCCGGTGTCGTAACCGTAAGTATCCTTCAGATAGGCGCTGAGGGCATCCAGTACCACGGCGCTGGGACGGGCCACGCCGTCGCTGCCGTTGGTGAACACTTCCTTGTCGCCGTCCCGGACCAGCGTGCCGGTTCCGTCGTCAATGTAGTTGGAATAACGGCGGGTGGGACCGGGAGTGACGCTGTTGTCGGCCTCGACATTCAGGAAGAAAAAGAGCTTGTCCTTGATGATGGGGCCGCCCACGGAGGCGCCATACATGAAGTAGCGGCTGGGGTCGAAGGTCAGGGGCTTGTTGTCGGCCACTTCGGCGCCGCGCATGTTCTGGTTGCGGAAGTATACGTACGCCGTTCCGCTGACCTGGTTGGTACCGCTCTTGGTGGTAGCCGCGATGCCGCCGCCGGTGAAACCACTCTGACGGACGTCATAAGGGGTGACGGAGATGGCAATCTGCTCCAAGGCGTCCAGGGAGATGGGGCTGCCGCCGGCCGGAAGGTTGGAACCGATACCGAAAGCGTTGTTGAAAGCGGCGCCGTCCACGGTCACATAGGACTGACGGTAGTTACCGCCGCCGATGGAGACCTTGGTACCGTCCACATAGGCCTGGGGGGTCTGTTTGAGGAGGTCGTTCATGCTGCGGTTCACGGTGGGCAGCGCCTGGATTTCCTTGGAGCCCAAGGCGGTGATGGCGCCGGCGCGGTCGGTGCGCATGTTGGAGGTGCGGCCTTCAGCGCTGACCACGACGCCTTCCAGGGTGAGGGTTTCCTCCGCCAGAACGGTGTCCAGGATCAGGTTGTCGGAAAGGGCTACGGAGATGCCTTCATAGACGGCGTCGGCATAACCCATGCAGGCGACGGTTACCGTGTAGGGGCCGCCGGAAGTGATGTTGTTGAGCCGATAATAGCCTTTTGCGTCCGTGATGGCGTAGAACTGCGAACCGGTGGGCTGGTGGACAGCCACGACGGTGGCACCCGGAACGGGGCCCGCCTCATCGCTTACCCGGCCGCTCATGGACGAGGACGTCACCTGAGCAAAGGCTGCAATCCCTGCAAGCAGGCCGATGCCTGCAAGAAGGAGGCTTTTGAGAGCGTTTTTCATACGATAAATATTGATACTTTATTCTTTTTATTCTATAAAGGACAAATATACGAAGTTTTTTTGATCAAATCAACCGAAAGAAAGATCTTCCACCTATATATAGTGCGGCTTAAACTCGTGCACCGGTTTTTTCTTTAAAAGTTGGAACCTCTACTTTTTTATGACAAAAAAAGATACTATCTTTGTGCCCGGTTTTAGTTAGAACCCAAAACTATTCTTATCAATATTTATTTCTATGAAGAAATTCTTCAAAACCGTACTGCTTGCAGTCACTACGATGATTGTGAGCACTGTCGCCTATGCTCAGGTGACTACGTCCTCCCTCAGCGGCGTTGTCGCTGACCAGAGCGGCGCACCCCTCGTCGGGGCTGCAGTTATTGCAACCCACACTCCCTCCGGTACCGTTTACGGTGCTGTGACCAACGCCGACGGCCGTTACACCATCCAGGGTATGCGTCCCGGCGGTCCCTACACCGTTACCGCCAGCCTTCTCGGCTACGAAGAATCCACTGTGGAAGGCCTGAACCTCCAGCTCGGTGAAACCCAGCGTTTCGCCCCCGTGCTGAGCGAATCCTCCACCTTCCTGGACGAGGCCGTTGTCACCGCCCGTACTGACGCCGCAAAGACCGGTGCCTCCCAGGCCATCCGCCGCAGCACCATCGAAAACATGCCCTCCATCACCCGTGGCATCGCCGACGTCACCCGCATGAACCCCTTCGTCCGTACCAACGGCGACGGCGCCATGACCATTGCCGGTGCCTCCAACAAATATAACAGCTTCCAGATTGACGGTGCCATGAACAACGACGTGTTCGGCCTCACCGCTACCGGTTCCAACGGTGGCCAGGCCGGCGCCCAGCCCGTTTCCATGGAAACCATCGACCAGGTCCAGGTGAACATCGCCCCGTTCGACGTCCGTCAGAGCGGCTTCACCGGCGGTTCCATCAACGCTATCACCAAGTCCGGTACCAACGAGTTCCACGGCAGCGTCTACGGCTTCGGCAACAACCAGGCTATCATCGGCAAATACAAGAAAGCCAACGGCGACCTGTCCAACGCTTACAGCGAGCAGCTCGAATACCAGGCCGGCCTCACCGTGGGCGGTCCCATCATCAAGGACAAGCTCTTCTTCTTCGCCAGCTTCGAAATGGCCAACAAGCAGTATCCGAACATGTTCGGCGTAGGCTCCTCCCAGTCCAAGGTCAAAGGGGACAAAGCCAAGGAACTGCTCAACATCCTGAAAGGGAAAGGCTACACCGGCGACCTTCCCTCCAACATGCCGGTTTACACCAAGTCCAACAAGGCTACCGTCAAACTGGACTGGAACATCAATGAAGCCAACCACGCTTCCTTCCGCTGGAGCCTGGTGGACGCCAAGCAGCTGAACTCCGTATCTTCTGCCAGCACTCTGAATGCTACCGACTACAGCTACGACTTCCTTTCCAACACCAACTCTTTCGTTGCCGAGCTGAACAGCCGTATCGGCGACAACATGAACAACGAGGTCCGCGCCTCCTATGTCCGCGTCCGTGACAAGCGCAACCCGCTGGGCGACATCTTCCCGATGTTCCAGATCAGCGGCGTCGGCGACGGCACCGTCTGCTTCGGTAACGAGCGTTCCTCCGTGGCCAACCGCCTGGATCAGGATATCATTTCCCTGACCGACAACTTCTCCTGGTACCTGGGCAACCACACCCTCACCTTCGGTACCCACAACGAGCTGTACCGCTTCACCAACCTGTTCATCCAGGATAAATACGGCACCTACTACTTCGACAGCCCCGAAGACTTCGAGGCCGGCAAAATCAAGCAGTACCGCTATGCCCACGCTGACACCAGCGTCCCCGGCATCACTGAAAACTGGGAGCCTACCTTCTGGTTCATGCAGCTGGGTCTGTACGCTCAGGACAAATGGGCCGTCTCCGATAACTTCGACCTCACCTACGGCGTGCGCGTAGACATGCCCGTCTACATTGACAAGCCCACTGAGAACACCGGCTTCACCGAGTATGCCAACAGCCAGAAGTGGGAAGTGGCCACCAACAAGCTGCCCGCTCCCAAGCCCACCTTCTCCCCGCGCGTAGGTTTCCGCTATGACATCGCCGGCGACGGCAAGTACATCCTCCGCGGCGGCGCCGGTATCTTCACCGGCCGCGTGCCCTTCGTGTGGATCTCCAACAACTTCTCCAACACCGGTGTACAGCTGAAGACCCTGAACATCCAGCGCTCTTCCTCCGCTGCCAACGCCGCCCTCCTGGACGCCATGACCGTCATCTACGATCCTAAGGGCCAAGGCGCCAACGAAGCCCTCGTTTCCGCCGGTGCCGGTTCCCAGGTGATCAACGTCGTGGACAAGAACTTCTCCATGCCGCAGAGCGCCCGCTTCGACCTGGGTATTGACTTCGACCTCCTGGGTATCGACTGGACCGTGGAAGGTATCTTCACCAAGACCATCAGCGACATTGCCTACACCAACATGGCTTACGACCTGGATGGCACCAAGACTGTCGGCGGCACCTATGCAGCCCTCAGCTATGACAACCGTCCCATGTTCCACCGCATCACCACCGGCACGCCCTACAACAACATCTACAAGCTGTACAGCACCAACAAGGGTTACGGTTACAACCTGATGGTTCAGGCCGCCAAGAGCTTCGGCTTCGGTCTCGACCTCAACGCTTCCTACACCTACACCCAGTCCAAGAGCGTGTTCAACGGCGGCAGCTCCGTGGCCCAGTCCAACTTCGCCTACAACTACCACCACACCAACCCGAACAACCCTGAGCTTGGCAACAGCGCCTACAACATCCCTCACCAGATCAAGGCTTCCGCTTTCTATCACGTGTCTTACGGCCGCAGCCAGCAGTGGACCACCACCCTCGGTGCTGTCTACGTAGGTACCTCCGGCGCCGCCTACTCCGTCTACTACAACGGCGACCTCAACGGCGACTCCTCCAACGGTAACGACCTGATCTTCATTCCCACCGACGACCAGGTAGATGCCATGACCTTCAAGGCCGGCACCGGTTCCAACTCCCAGTATACCCCTGACGTGCAGAAGGCCAACCTGAAACAGTGGCTGGGCAGCACCCGCTACCTGAAGGATCACCGCGGAGAATACTTCGACCGCTACGCCGACAACATGCCTTTCGAGCACCACATCGACGTCCACGTGGGTCAGAAGTTCGGCTTCCGCGTCGGCAAGCATGTCCACAGCTTCGAGCTCACCCTGGACATCATCAACTTCACCAATCTCCTGAATCCCGCATGGGGCCGCAGCTACGGCATGGGCATCAACGCCTATTCCAACCCCATCAACTACAGCGGAAACGGTCAGTTCCAGTTCCTGCATGGCGGCGACTACGAGATGTTCAACTACGCCGACTATCTCTCCCGCTGGAGAGGCCAGATCGGTCTGAAGTACACCTTCTAGTCCTTCCGGACAATACGAAAAAAGCGACCTCCGCACGTGACATGAACCCCGAAAGTTAGACAAAAAACTTTCGGGGTTTTGTTATGAAGTATTATTACGAAGATCGCCTGCGTGTGGTAAAAATGT
>OCTW013402850.1_pt1 | contig 42290 bp, 32 predicted proteins | sample 1539671 | NCBI WGS metagenome assembly OCTW01 (sample SAMN02144230, study PRJEB22623) | gut metagenome | biome: sheep rumen | host: Ovis aries | place: New Zealand
ATCACCAATACTCATCACGCTATTGGAAATATTTATTGAGGCTAAGGAAGAACAGCCACTGAACACATAATCACCGATACTCGTCACGCTGTTGGGAATCGTTATTGAAGTCAAGCCAGAACACCCTTCGAACGCAGATTCACCGATGATCTTCACGCTATTGGGAATTGTTGTATTCTTACATCCAGAAATCAATGTATTCGATGCTGTTTCTATGATTGCATTACAATTGTTTCGTGAGTCGTATACCATATTACCCTCTTGAACAATAATGCTCGTCAAGCCGGGACAACGATGGAATGCAGAATTACTGATACTCGTCACGCTACTGGGAATCGTTATTGAGGTCAAGCCAGAACACCAAAACGCATGATCACCAATGCTCGTCACACCATTGGGAATCGTTATTGAGGCTAAGGAAGAACAGCTACTGAACACATAATCACCGATACTCGTCACGCTACTGGGAATCGTTATTGAAGTCAAATAATGACAACCATAGAACGCATAATCACCAATACTCGTCACGCTACTGGGAATCGTTATTGAGGTCAAGCCAGAACAATAATAGAACGCACCTTCTCCGATACTCGTCACACTATTGGGAATAGTTATTGAAGATAAGGCAGAACAGCCAAAGAACGCAGAGTTTCCTATGCGTGATACCGAATAACCTTTAACAACATCTGGAATTGTAATTTGTGTTGTTTCATCTGAAAAACACTGGTTATCGCCATTTCCTACTTGGCAGGTTTTATTAACCTCATTGATTACCCTAAAGGTCATTTCAACACCTTCTGCTGTTTTGGCAGTAAACACATCACCTATAGCACTATAGAGTGAAGAAGGTGAAGATAGAGCCAACAAAAGTATTAAGGCTTTGATAGCGTGTATCAGACAGTTTTTCTTCTTTCTCATTCTATTATGCATTATTGAATAACAACAATTTATTTTACTACTACTTTGCGACCACTCACAATATAGATACCTTTTATTGCAGGTTTAGATTGCAACTTTTGGCCATCCAATGTGTACCAATGCTCTTCCTCTTTGACGTTCACGCTCCGAATTCCAGGGATACCAGTGGGGAGAGTATCCTCAAAAACAGGAATGAACTCACGAGCTGAACCGTCCTCGTAAGTCATATACGCCTCGAAAGGATGAACTGGACGAGTGTTAGGGACAAAGACACTACCTGGGAGATGGTCAGTTAAAGTATTCTGCCCCCACTGATTATTCACATTGAGTGTATAGATGTCATTCCCAGACTCTCGATATTGAAAGTTAGGAACAAAGGCGCGTTGACCATACTTACTTGGTTCGATGTCATCTGAAGCATACACTTTCACGTTACTCCCTACAAATGTCACATCACCAGTAAAGTTATATAAAGGCTCATAATGATCCGGGTTATTGGGTATACATAATATATAAGGTTGATTCCCTTTAATAATGGAAGATGCTTTCCATCCCTCCGTCGTTTGCTCATAAAGCCAGAATGGACGTAGGTTACTCCCCACATTCCACATATTGATAGGAACCAACTCCACAGAAGATTCGTGAGATATTCTCGTTACATCGAATGGTAAGGCTATTGTTTCCCACCCCTGACAAGTCTGATAGCCTGAAGTCATACTATAGTTATGGGTGTACTCTATATTTTTTGCAATAAACTCTTTTGGACAATAAAAGTTATTTCCATTTGCAGATTCATTGAGTATTATCCTATCTGCTACTCCATTTACTATTACATTCTGCAAGTTAGAAGGCGCATACTCTTTCTTTTTAACGTATAGCAACAAGTTAGGATTATTTATATCCTTTATCGCTGAAGTAGGAAAAGCACTCTCGGAATCCCACTGGATAGCAGCCAAACTGCTACATCCTGACAATATATTATTATCAATGGTCGTCATTTCTTTTGGGAAAACTACGCTTAACAATGATGTACAGCCGTTAAACACATTATTTCCAAGTAATGCCAATTGGGGGAAGGACATTTTTTGTAAAGATGTACATCCGGCAAAGGCTCTGTCACCAATATTCCTCACTGTATAAGACGAAGCTTCTTGCAGAGAACTACAATTCAGGAAAGCGCCGTTGCCTATTTCTGTAACCTCATATCCTTTGACCATTTCTGGAATTGTGATCTGCCTAACAGACTGTACGATTGAAGTATTTATGCCATCACCTATTTGGCAAGTCATTTGCTCCTCATTGGTAACTTTAAAAATCAATTCATTCCCCTCCTGTGAATAGCCAATGAAAGTATCATCCTTGTTTAATTCTTTAGGCAACTCCACTATGTTTGTAAACTCCTTCCAACCCTCTGTCTTTTCATATTTAGTTTTAGTCCCAGAACGGACATATAGAGTCACATCTGCCGCTGTTGGAGTAGACATCGTTATAGAATTGGCAGCAACAGGTTCCAATATTTCAGAATAAATACTTTTAAGGTTTGAGCAATTATAAAACGCCACACGACCGAAATCCTTAACAAACCGAGGTATCGTTATGCTAGTAAGAGTTTTACAATACCTGAACGCATAATCACCAATACTCATCACGCTATTGGAAATATTTATTGAGGTCAAGGCGTCACAACTAGAGAACGCAGATTGGCCTATACTCGTCACACTGTTGGGAATCGTTATTGAGGTCAAGCCAGTACAGCCACTGAACGCATAATCACCAATACTCTTCACGCTATTGGGAATTGTTGTATTCTTACATCCAGAAATCAATGTATTCGATGCTGTTTCAATAATTGCATTACAATTGTTTCGTGAGTCATATATCATATTACCCTCTTGAACTATAATGCTCGTCAAGCCAGAACAATCATCGAACGCTAGATTTCCAATACTCGTCACACTGTTGGGAATCGTTATTGAGGTCAAGTCAGAACAACCACTGAACGCATACTTTCCAATACTCGTCACGCTGTTGGGAATCGTAGTATTCTTACATCCAGAAATCAATGTATTCGATGCTGTTTCAATAATTGCATTACAATTGTTTCGCGAGTCATATACCATATTACCCTCTTGAACTAAAATACTCGTCAAGCCAGAACAATCATTGAACGCATCATCATCGATACTCGTCACACTGTTGGGAATCGTTATTGAGGCTAAGCCAGAACAATGCCAGAACGCATATCCACCGATACTCGTCACAGAATTAGGAATCGTTATTGAAGTCAAGCCACGACACCATGAAAATACAGAATAGCCGATACTCGTCACGCTGTTGGGAATCGTTATTGAGGTTAAGCGAGAACAGTCACTGAACGCACTATTACCAATACTTGTCACGCTATTGGGAATCGTCATTGAGGTCAAGCCAGAACAAAAATAGAACGCACCTTCTTCGATACTCGTCACACTATTGGGAATTGTTATTGAAGTCAAATAAAAACAACCATAGAACGCACGATTACCAATACTCGTCACACTATTGGGAATTGTTATTGAAGTCAAATAATAACAATTATAGAACGCATAATCACCTATGCTTTCTAATTTATACCCGTTGGGCGATGAAGGGATTGAAATAATTCCATTAGTAGTGCGGTTGATACATGGAGAATCCTTTTCACCACTTCCTACTTGGCAAGTCTTCTCAGCCTCACTAATAACTTTAAAGGTCATCTCCACACCTTCTGCTGTTTTTACGGTGAAAACATCGCCATCGGCAGCCCAGAGGGATGTTGGTGTCGACAATAGCAACACAGCTATAAATACTTTTACAACCTGTATCATCTGAGTATTCCTTTTTTATCAATTAGGGGTAATCACATCGTCCGCGCCAGGCCAACTACTGGAGGTAGAAAATGAAGTACTGTTACTATAGGTAGGAGTACCTGACACTCCGATGACATAAGCACGAAGGAAGTATCTTGTAGCAGGAGTCAGATTCTGTAAATTGAACGTTGGAGTCTTCGTCTCGTCACCGCTATAAGTTACCGTTGCTGACTTATCAACTTCAGGATTATCTGTCGTGCCATAACATATACCATAAGAGGATACTGCTAGTTCGTAATCGTAGCTAAAGGTAACTGTCGCTTCGGTCTTTGTGATATTAGACACCTGCGGAAGGGTCAGCGTAGGAGCTGTTGCTGTTGCCTGCTCTATAACTAAGGTCTTTGAGTAGCCGCCAGTTGCTGTAAATGTCAATACGACAATTCTGGTATCCTTAGTGTGATTAGCAGCAACCGTTACTGTAAACTTGCCGTCATTAACACCCTCCATGGGAGTAACTGTTATCCATTCCCTATTACCTGTTATACCTATTGTCCAATGGGTATTGCTTCTTAAAGTTACCTCACGACTCTCGGCTTTATATGAAAAATTCAAGGATGTTCCACTTACGCCCAACTCGATGAATTCAGCATTGGCAGCCTGCGTCAAGGTAACAGTGCGGCTGATGGAGCCGCTGGCATTACGAACCGTGATATTGGCTGTTCGCGACTGAGTGGATGAGGGATTGACTCCCGATAGTCTGACATCAACAGACCTGTTGCCACGACCTGAAGCTGGTGATATATTAGTAACCCAGCCTTCATTACAACTGACACTCCAGTCACAGTTAGGACTTGCCTGAATATTAAGTGTCGCAGAAGTTTGGTCGCCAGCTATGTCAACATTGCTGACATTCAGGTACTCATTGCCGCCAGAAGCGGATCCGCCACCACCATCATTACCGCCACAGCCACATATAACCAGTAGGACAGTCGCTATGAATAACAAATACTTTTTCATTCGTGTCATTAAACTTTTAGAAATTCACCAATATTCCTGCATGGACGGCAAAGCCATCACCACTGAAATTGCTACTATCAGTTATGGTCTTGAAATTAGCATCTTTGTTTAGTGCTACCATATATTCTGGAGCAGCAAAGATATAAAGGTGCTGTATAGGGGCCAGAACCAGTTTGACACCTATAGCTAATGCATGAGAAGAGGCATTGGCGCCATAAATTGTATTTGCAGGCTCTGCTGCAGTAGCCGTCAGATAATTGTAATAGTAACCTACCTGAGGAGTAATAGCCAACTGGCGCAGAAGCGGGAACTGGTAACCATATTTCACGCCAATAGACTGCATGGCATATTTGGTGCCAGTATTCACGTCACCATTCCAATAGACAATATCTGATTTGGAAAGGCCAAAAGTATAAGAGACCTGCAGGTCATGATGCTGATAGACAACACCTGCAATGGCCGTAGCGCCCATTAACGTGCGTACTGTGTAAGCTCCACCAAAATAGAAAGCTAATGGTTTTACGTAGGTTACTCGTTCCAACGTTACAGTATCCCTTGTTACTTCGTTGCGTTTTACGGTGTATTCACGATTTTGAGAGACAAAGCCTTTACGAGAGAACTCTAACTGATAAGTTCCAACGGGTAGCGGTAACATCTCATTGGCATCAAAAGGAACCGTCAAAACATTACGAGGACGGGTATAAACATGCAACCAACCAGTATGAGGAACTGGATCGTTGGCTTTAACTACATTTTGCTGCTTAGGTATTACTGTAAAAGTAGTTAGCATTGGGTCGCAGTCGGCCTTGCGGGTCTCGACAGTATAGCTGCCTTCGCGCAACTGGGTTTTCCAGGTGCCTGTGCCGACCTTCTTTCCGGCAAAATAGATGTCGGCTTTGTTGTCAACAGTCAACGTCACGTCACCAAAATGATCGGACATATCCACTTGCTCGACATTAACCAGTTTGATGCTATTGTCGTCGCTGGTGGTGACCATAAAGGTCAGCTCACCCTCGTAACGGTCCTTGATGGCACGGACGGTATGCTTGCCATAGTTGAGATAACAGTTCTTCAGGGGAGCAAGGCCGCAATCCACTCCATCGACATAAATGGTGGAATTGGCTCTCTGCGACGTGATGGTGACATAGCGACCGATGCCGAGGTCTATGAACATTTCATAGGTACGGCCACCACTGATGGGAACGGGATAGTAATAGTCGCGCAGAACACCATAGTCTTTGTGGTGAATGGTGAGCTTCTGGGCACGACGGGGGACGTACAGCCATATCTCGCCAGCATGCTCTTCGGTTGCTACTACACCCAAGGAACCGCCGTCAAAGACGAATCCTTTCTCAGGGGTCTGAATCTTGATGAGAGCAGAGGTCTCGCCATTCTGGTCCAGTTTGGATGTTCCATGAGTGTTAGCCGTTAAATCTGTCTCAAGGAGTTTAAAGTCCACGACTTTCATGTCTTGGGCAGTAGCCTTAAAAACAACTGCCAGACAGAGAATTGACAGAATAAGAAATCTCCTTTTCATAATGTATAAAAGTATTTTTCTGACTTACTTGATAACTATCAATGTAGCATCGTCATGTTTGACGATGGGCATTATTTCTCCTATCTTGGAGCCGATATAGGTCGGATCGCAGGTAACGAACTTACGGCCATCGAGGTCGTAGGCATCACCTTCGACAGGTTCATCGAAACAGACTGCCGCAGACAGATGACCAGGGTAATACACCAATGCCACATCGAGACCTACAACTTCGCGAACCAGCTCGGCAAAAAGTATTGAACGGTCTTCCGAGTCACAATAGGGATAGTAGAGGGTTTCTTCTGCATAGAAAGCACGGTCTGCACCCCAGACGTCTTCATCATAAGCAAAGAGTAGAATGTCCTGATTGGGTTTCTCTCGCTTTAAGTCAACATTTCCTTGTACCCAAAAGTGTATCTGCTGAACCTGTTCTTTCTTGCTTTTACCGGCCAGTTTCTCCTTCATCTCCTTGACGAGTGTCTGCTGCAGGTGATGCTCCAACGGATACTGCGCCATTACTGCCCAGCGCGTCATGAAATTATTGTCATACATGAAAGAAGGCATATCAGCATAAAAGTCTATCAAATTCTTGTTTACCTGTATGGTAAAGGTGAAAGTAGAGTCCTTGACAGAATGGATGGTGCGCGGTTCGGAGAGCTTCTCGGCCAGCTTCATCTCGCCCTGATAGTGGAAATCGATTGCCTTGCCATTCGTTGCTTCCGTGACGACATTACAGCTATCGTTGATCTGAATTGAATCGCCATAAAGGAAATACTTTTTCTCACCTTCATTGTATGACGCTGCGCCATAGACGAAAGCATCAGTCTGATAGAGCAGGCGGAGTGAATTATCCTGCGTTCTCAGCAAGCGAACATCGTAGCCCGACTGATTCATCAGTACAGCCACGGCGGCTACGACCTCATTGCTATTGTTCCATGCTGCTGCTGACAAGCTGTCAAGCATGTGGAAGTAAGCCCAGTCGCAAAGGTTCAGCTCCTTCTTGATTTGCAGGCATTCGTCAACGACCGACTGTGCATTGCCTTCCAGGTTTTCCACAAAGGCCACTACATCCTCATCAGCAACACCTTTTAAGCTGTCACATTGTGATGCATCGAAATGAACACTCAAGGGCGTGCCATAAAGACTGAAGTTTACAACTTTCTCCTGCTCTTTTGCACAGGAGGACATCAGAATACTCATGCCTGTCAACAGAAGGCACACAACAGTTAACGGAAATAGTTTTTTCAACATAATTATTTCTATTTAAGTAGTAATCATCTAGTCACATGGAAACAAAAAAGGCATTGTTATATATAGCAATCGTTTGGATATAATTCACCCTAACACAGACGCTTACCGTTGCATTACCTCTGTGGAGAGTTTCAAAGTTGCGAAGTTTGAAGTCACAGAATAGTAACGTCCGTAAACGCCTTTTCCCCTCGGCCTGCCCTACGAACGGCTTCGTCGGCCTCAGGATTCCATCGATGTCTTGACCCGCCCTTGCCCACACGTGGGCTGGCATAGTCGGTGCAAATTTAAGCATTATTTCCGAAACAACCAAGAAAAAGGTGGAAATCTTTCGATTCCTACCTTGATGTGTATGAATTTATACTTATTGTTAAACCAGCAGCTGGCGGTCGCACCAGGTGTCGAAGTCGGGGTCTTAATAAGTGAGCACAATGCAAAACAAAAATCGTTTATTTTTCAATAATGGTTTTGTAGAAAACCAAGGCGATATCGGCATAGCAGTAGAGTGGGGTGCTATGTGTCTTGATAATATCTGTGTGGAAATGGCGTTGTGACTGTATGTTCAGGATGGCGTTCCAAGAATCTGTGAACGAACGGTTATAGGCAGTGGCGAGAAAACGAACCTGTGCTTCTTTCGGTAGTTTCAGAAGTTGCGGATGGCGTTGTTGTAAAAGTCTGATGAAGAGGGCAAGATAGCGACATTGCCCTTGTTCAGTACTGAGTCGCCTAATGCGACTTCTACGTACCTCATTGTTGTCTTGCAGGTTGAATACGAATCCGTATTCTTTCGATAGTGCAGACACGTTCCAAGCTGTTTCCACTTCTTCTGCAAACGAAGGCTTCATCTGGAAACGACCAATGGAGAAATTGGCACCCGCAATGCCCCGGCTGACGTATAACCCATTGACGGCAGCCTGTTCTATCTGGTCTTTCCACTTGCTGTAGCGGATGAGTTCCGGGAAAATGATAGCCTCGGCTATTCGACTATCGACATCAAAGAGGTCGAATTCCCTCTTCCATTCGCTGTGGTGTTCAATAACGTAATTGGCTGCAATGGCCCAATTGCTGCCGAACACCTTGGGGTAATTGACAGAAAAGGCTGTGGCACTGCTCATCACGAGCAATAGCCACAGCATGATAGCATGTTTCACTTCTTGTATGTGCATTTCTGTATCTTGTTGCCGTCGAAGACAATCCACTCCAGACGGTCAGTGTTAGACGTAAAAGCAGCAGGAACGTAAGTTGTCATGCCGTGGACGATGAGTTCGCCCGACTTGCTGTACTCTACGGTACGCTTGCCACTGCGGCTCTTATAGGTTCCATAAGGAATATTTTCTTGATTGGCTCCCTTCTTCAGTCGTGCATCAGCCTCCTTATTGATGGTTTGAAGCTCGTCTTCGCCAATCTTGCGGAACTTGCCATTCTCAACGACGGCATATTCCTCTGTGTCTTCGTTATGGGCTAACAACGGCCATTTGCCTCCTGGTGTCTTGAAGTCGCTGACGCCACCGATGTGTCCACCGCACTCCCATGCACAGAACTCCCAGCCTTTTGGCAGCTCGTAAAGCGACGCTGTGCAGACAGGCGATGCCTTCAGCTTAGGCAACTCCTTATATGCCTTGTCAAGAAGGTTGCCCACCATGATAACGGCATTAAGATCCATACGTACTAAAGCGCACTCAGGCAGATCACCGCTTGCCACGACCTCACGCGACAAACTGGAGAATTTAGCAGCCATCTTTTTCACTTCAGATATTTGGCGCTCCAGCGAAGCACGGTATTCCTTGGCAGCTTCCAGACGATAGTTGTAGAGCAGCTTATCGGCATCGTCGTAGAGAGCGTCAATTTGACTGGCATCGTCAATAGCACATACATCATCGTACAATTTCTGCAGTTTTCCTTCATATTTCTTGGAAATACCAGTATAGCTATGCTGCTCCTCGCGTTCCATGAATTTTATGTAGTCCTGCATCAGTTTGCCAATCTTAGCCTCATAGCCGTTAAGAGCAGCAGTCATCTGTGTTGTCTGCTTGCTGAAGTTGCTGGCGTTCATTGCCATTTTCTGCATTTTCTGCATAAACTCAGGATGTTGGCGGATATAGGCTTCCTGCTCCTTCTCGCTCATTTTCTCGAAACGTTGCATCTCTGCCTGATCAACGTTGCCGCCGGTAATCTTCATCAATATCTTCTGACGGAGAGGCTCTTTCTTCGAGTCGGGCACATTCTCGTCATTCAGCATAGCCAATTCCTCTTTGGTCAGACCGAACAAATCCTGAATCTTGCGCTCCCATTTCTGACGAAGTGCTTCCATCTCAGCATCAGAACAGCCGTTGGCACCAGCCTGCAACTGCTCGGCACGAGCCAGCACGGCAGCAATTTTCAGGGTGTAGGCATCGCGCTCTTCCATGGTGCTGCGAGCCATCTTTTCTGCAGAGGGCAATGGGGGCAGTTCGTTCATCAAGGCCGTAGCCGATGACGATTTACTGGGTGTTATGACCCCATCCCATGTGATCGTTACAGTTTTACGCTTGGGGACAATATCACTGCCTTGCGCAACGGAAAGTTTCGAAGCATCAGCGGGTTCGTCACTGTCAGTCTGCTGTTCATCTTGAGAATCTTTACGATTTTCCTGATTCCCCAAAACAGCCTGCTGAGCTTTCTGCTTCAATTTTTTCAGGAAGCCCTGAGCATTGGCGTCTGCCGTGCTGAGCATCAGCAGTGCCGTCATCATCATGACAATCTTTTTCATAAGCATATACTATTTCTTGATAAATTCCACACGGCGGTTCTTGGCTCGGCCTGCCTCCGTCTTGTTGTCGGCAACGGGTTCGTGAGAGCCTTTACCCACGGCCTTCAGGTTGAAGTCATCGACACCCAGGTCGGCGAGCGCTTTCACCACAGCCTCTGCACGTTTCTGAGACAGCGGGTCGTTGATGGCGTCAGAGCCTTGGTTGTCGGTATGTCCCTGCACCTCGAAGCGGGCCCGCGGATTCTTCTTCATATAGTCGGCCACCTTCTGAATCTCGGTCATCGACTCAGGCAGCAGGTCGGCCTTGCCCGTCTTGAAGAGGATGTTGTTGGTGACAAACTTTCCCGTCTCCTGAATAGCCTTCTCTACGGCGGTCATCGACTGCTCGTTGCGGTCATAGAGGGCTACGGCACCTTTGGCAATAACGACATTGCGGATAAACGTCAGGTTCTTATAATCGAAGGGAACTTGGAAACACATCCATGTGGGTTGGTTGACACGTGGGAGGTTAACCACGCGCTTGTCGTTGAAATAAACCTTCAAAGCTCGTTTGTTGAACGACAGAGCCACATGGTTCCAGCCCTTCTTGAACGAGTACACAAAATCACCCTTTTTATTTCCATTAAAATAATAAGTATGCTCTGAAGAAGAACAAACGCCATGAGCCAGGACAAATGCAGTCCAGTCACCCTCGTCACCTCCCTCGTGAGGGTATTCTGAACGGTCCTTTGCAGCGGCAAGAATCAGTTTCATGTCGTTCAAGCCGACATCGTCCTTGCTGTTCCAGTAGTAGAAGTCATACTCAATGGTGAATTCCTCAGGCAGATAGGCGCCCTGCTCCTTGATGAGTGGTTGTATCTGTGCATTGTCCGTTGGATTGATAGCCTTCACACCGCCCAGGGTCTTGGTCTCTACGGTTCCACTGAACATATCCCACTTAGACGGGAACTCGCCCACCTGCTCAGCCGTCACATCGTCCTGGAACAGGATGACGGAGCCACGCTTGAAATCGGAGGAGGTGGCTGCAACGGGATCAGCCTCTGCTGCAGGGATAGTCGCCTCGGCAGCCTTCTCGTCCTTCGACGCCTTGCCTTTCTTTCCTTTGACGGCACCGGAAGCCTCGTCCTCGGCTTTATCGAGGACTTTGTCTATTCCCTTGTCTACGTTCTCATCAACCTTGTTCTGAATCTTTTCCTTGGCTTTGTCCTTCAACTTATTAAGCCATCCTTGCGCACTAACTCCTGTTGATACGGCGAAAATCAATGCTAACGCAATCACTAGTCTTTTTGTGTTCATAAGCTTGAATATTTAAAGGTTATTACTGGTTTCTGTTAGTATTGGTTTTGATGTGGGCAAAGATAGTAAAAATATTCCGAACCGCCAAGCGATTCGGAATATATTTTTGTACTAAGAAATGTCACGAGGCGTTCTTATGCGGCCTTCTTGGATTTCTCGGTATCGGTTTTCTTGATGAAGCGGCCCTTCTCGTCGCGGGCGGGAGTAGCCTTCTTCTTGGCGTCCTTGATGCTCTTCTCTACGGCCTTCTTCTCGGTCTTGGCTTTCTTCTCGGCAGCTTTCTTTTCGGTCTTAGCCTTCTTTTCTACAGCCTTCTTCTCGGTGTCGGCCTTCTTGATGAAGCGTCCTTTCTCGTCGCGAGCCTGGGTAGTGGCTTTCTTGGCTGTTGTAGTGGCTTTCTTCTCTGCAGCCTTCTTCTCGGTGTCGGCCTTCTTGATGAAGCGTCCCTTCTCGTCGCGAGCCTGAGTAGTAGCCTTCTTGGCGGCGGTTGTCGAGGATTTCTTAGCAGCAGCGGCAGCAGAAGCGCCGTAGCAGCGGGTGCACTCGTGGCGGCCCATCTTCTTGGCCTCGGCGGTGCTGACGCTCTTTACGTCCTTCGAGTTGGTGAGGTAGCTGCACGACTTTGACTTGTGATAGGCTACGGCACCGTCACCGGTAGATACATACACAGTCTGTGCGCTGGCTGTTGCTGCGATGCAAACCAGTGCTACAATGGTCATCAGAAATTTCTTCATAATGGTTGTTGTTTTAAGGGTTAGACATATTCTGAGGGCAAAAGTACAAAAAAAGCGACAATCCACCAAGGAATTGCCGTTTTTTTTTAATCTCTCGCCTCTCACTTCTCGCTTTTCACCTCTTCTGTGCAGACATGCGGCTTGGGCACGACGGCCTGGATACCTGCTGCCTGAATGTCGGCAATGAGCTTGTTGGCAGTGGTCTCATCTGTAAAGAAGGTGACGGCCAGAGACTTACGCTTAGCATTGGCGTTGACGTCTTCGACCCCATTCAGTGCCAGCACCGTCTCGATGGTTTCCGGTGTTGCCTGCTCGGCAGGAATGTTCAGATAGAGCCAGCTGATTTTCGGACTGGTGTAGTAGTTGACGGGCGTGTAGCCAATCTTGTTGAGCATGGCGCGGATATCAGCCTTGCAGGTGCGGTTGGCATCGTAGCGGATGAACATGTAGTGCTTGTCCAGATGCGGTGCCATCGAGTCGATGCCCTCCATCTGACTGAGACGGCTCATGATGCGGTCGGCGCATTTCTGACAATGCATGTCGTCCATGCGCTGTCCCATACCCTTGTGGATGACCTCGGTGGAACTGTAGGGCGTGGCCTTATAGCGCTTGGTGGCTGCCAGATGGGCATAGATGCTATCGACGCAGGTCTTTTGCTTGTCGTAAGCAATGGTTACCGTGCGACGCTCCAGATTGAAGTCCAGAGCTCCGACGCCGGCATCCTTGCGGAGTACGGTTTTTACCTTGTGTGCGCATTCGGCACAGCGCATACCCTTGACGCGCACCGTCAGGGTGTCGGCGGTTGCTGCCGACATGCCCATGCTGCTCAGCAGCAGAAGGGCCACAGTTGCTAATGTCTTCATTGTATTCATTTTTTTGTTGTTATTTCGATATGTCGGGATTTCGTTATTTCGATAGGCCGGTGTTAGTAATAGAGTCCGACGCTGATGCCGGCTTCGCGTCCGTCAAGTGAGTTGTCTGTATGCAGATAACGGCCGTAGAGCTTGGCAAACCACTTCGTGTGCTGCTTCTTGATAATCAGCGGCTGCTGGTACATGAGTTCCATGCCAGCCTGCCAGTAGTTGGCGCGATAATACGGCATGTCGGGGATGAGCACACCTTGGGCGTAGTCGGTAGTGGCATCGCTCAGGTCGAGTTCTGACTTGTGATTGATGTGGTAGGCGGTTTCGCCCTTCACCCAGAAACGCTTACTCAGGAGTCCGACACCGCCCTCAACGCCGAGGCGCGACCAGAGGTACTTGAGTTGCGAGGTGGCCAGCAGGTGCTTGTTGCTGACACGCTGCAGGTCGTAGCTGGCACCGACGTAGCCTGCCAGTGCATCGTCGTCGGTATCGACAAACGACAGACGGTAACGCAGATTGACATCGAGTTTCTTCATCTGATAGCGTTTGCGGTAAGTCATCTTGTTGCTCCAGTACTGGGTGGTATAGGCACCGTCTTTCTGAGTGATGAGCTCCTGGTTGTACTGGTCGGCATAACCCTCTTCGTAGCCCAGCTTGGCTTGAATGACGTGCAGGCGGCTGGCACTCTTGATGCGCTGGCGGGTGCTCAGCTCAAAGTAGTTGGTGTACCAGCGCCCCGGCTCGTATTTATACTGTCCGTAGGCATACTCCGTACCGCGATGGTAGGTGGCTGTGACGAGGCTTCCTACTGTCGAACCCTGAAAGGCGTAGCTCAGTTCGCCGCCAAACTGATGGTTGACGTATTCGCGCTGATAGCCGTTATAGCTGCCGGCACCGCCTTGTACATACTCGACGCCCGACATGGTGTAGTACTTCAGGTCTGTGGCGTCGCTGATGGTGCTGATGCCCGTCAGCTTCTCCTTATAGCGACGATACCAGGCTGCCAGTCCGAGGGTATGGGAACCAGTAGTATAAGTAGCAGCCGGTGTCAGCTGATAGACAGCCAGCCGGACGCGGGGACGAGGGTCGCGCAGTCGGCTCAGGTCGCCTACCTTATAATATAAAGAGGCACCATAGTTGAAGTGTCCCAAACGGACGCTGGCCAGTCGGGCGTTGAGGGTGAAGTTCTGGAAGTCGTACTTACCCTTGATGCTTGAGCCCGACAGGAAGGGATTGCTGTTGTAGGTTCGCATGACATCGCTCCACGAACGCTCCTTGATGCGCCCCATGTCGAAGTCGAAGGAGCCGTAGCCGTACAGATACTTGCCAATCTTCTGATAGCGCTCAGTAAAGAAGCGCAACTGGTTCTTCTGGTTGCCCTCCTGAACTCGGGTATAGTCACCGCTGCGGTGCTGGAGGTCGAAGTAGGCAATGCCACGATTGTCGCTCGAATCACGCATGTCGTGAGCCAGTCCGGCGGCGTTGTTACTTTGTTGCCACAACTGTCGCTGGTCAGCCAGCTCGTAGCGCTGGTAGTTCATGTGCTGAGCCGTGGCGCTGAGTGCCGCCACAGTCAGGTATAGGAATAGGGAACGTCTCTTATTCATAGCTGTCTTTGTATTCACGAGGCTTGACGCTGGTCGTGCAGATGAAATCGTTGGTGGAGTTGTTGGTATCCTTCAGAATGCGGCGGCCGTCGCTGGTCGTGGAGAGGGTGCGGCGCACCAGTTTCTCGCCCGCGTTGCCCGAGGCCGAGTTGACGAAGGTGAAACCGGCATCGACCTCCTGGAACAGACGCTTGGTATTGATGTCGGCACCAGCCTCAAAACGGATGGAGTGCTTCAGGATCTCCACACCGTCGAGCACACAACTGACGGGAATCTCAAGGAGCAGTCGTCCTGTGGTCTTGCCCCACGGATAGACACGCTTCCAGTCTTGCTCTACATTCTCGTCGGTACGGAAGATGACCAGCGACGTCGGACCACCCTGCGACAGGTTCATGTTGGTAATGTTGCTATTGCCTGTATAGGCGGTATAGACCAGCTTCAGCGCCTTCACTTCCGTATTGTTGGGCGTGGGGTCTTTGGGTTCCAGGTTTTTGGCCTCGTAGTCGGCACCCGTCAGATTGCTCTCAAAGGCATTGCGGCTGCTGTAGTCGAAGGCGCTGTTGACGATGAGCAACGTCTGGCCGGGCTCCACCATGACAGGCTCGTCGGCAGGAATGCGGAACACCTGCTTGGCATGCAACTTGCCCGGCGTGTTGGCCTCGCTGTAGGGATAGACCTTGAAGGGTACGGGATTGTCGCTGTCCAGCAGACCGATATACAGTCCTGCGGCGTCGACAGCCTTGTCGGAGTTGTTGTAGAGTTCCAGGTACTTTCCTATTTGGAATGTGCCGCCGTCAATCTTGCTATACGACGGATACACCTTACTAATAATGATAGACTCCTTTGGAAACACCGTCAGTGGCAGGTGAATAGTGCCGTCGCTGTTCAGCACCTGTTGGTTGAGTGTTCCGGTCATGGTGAAGTCCATGTTGCCACCTACCACCTGCCCCGTGTATTCTTCGTACTGGCTATGGGTGATGTCGGCAGCCAGCGATATGTCGTAGGTGTTGGGAGCCAGGTCGGCAAGAAAGATCCTGCCCTCAGCGTCGCTGGTGGCGGTGATGGCTTCCAGACTTGATTTCAGCGTGACGGTATAGCCTGCCAGACTGACGTTGCCAGTGAAGTCGGCAGGCTTGACCAATTGGATGGTTGCCTTGACGGGCGGTGTAGTGTCGTCCATATCCATGCACGAGGTCAGCACCATAGTCAATAGTAGTTGACAAGTAATGAAGGCAAAACCTTTCAATCGTATTCTGTATATATGAGTATTCATAAACATCAAATTTCAAATATCAAACCTCAAAGATTAAAGAATAGTTCTACTCCGAAGGCATAGCTGCTGGTGTTGCGCTGTGTCAGTGTGCCGCTGGTATTGGTCGACATAAACGGCTCGTAGTAGAGCACGTTGTTGGCATAGAACGACAGACCGGCAAACTTGCCGAACTCCTTGGTGAGACGGGCGGAGAGATTCCATGTGACAGGCTCCTTGACCACGTCGTTGTCGTTGGGGCGGATGAGCTGGTCCTGCAGGCTGATGCCCGATACGGGACGGGTGGCCGACCAGTTACCGTCGGTATCCAGATAGCCTGTCAACTGAGAAGGACTGAGATAGTGCCATGCCAGGTCGGTGGTGATGAAGGCGTAGGGATCCTTGTCAGCATTGAAGCTGTAGTTGGAAGAGTGCCAGATGACCTGTCCGGTGAACGATGCCACCATGCGCAAGGCAGGAATGTTGGTTACCAGTCGCAGGGTGTTGACGAATCGGCGACTGCGGCTGTAGTCAGTGCCCGAAGGATAAACTAACTTATAGGGCGTAGTGCCGCTATACTGTGTGGGCAGGTTCTTGGGATTGCCCGTGTTGAGACCCTCCGACCAGCTCTTGGTCTCCTGCCATGCTCCCGAGAAATAAATGTTGGTGTTGAGGGGTTTGACGCGTCCCAGGTCGAAGTCGAATTCAATGCCTCGGTTTTGCAACACGTTGTCATTGCTTATCTGGCCGTTGGTAGTCCAGTAGATGCTTGGAACATCCTGGGCAATACCGTTCTGGTAGTCGCTGACAGAGGCATACTGTAATGACTGATAGGTGACAAACTGCGAGGCACTGCTGAAACCGTTGGGAGTGCGGTCTTGATAGGCCGTGATGCTGAGCTTGCGATTGCCGGGCAGCTTGACATCGATGCCGGCTTCAATCTTGGTCGTCGTGGCATTCTTCAGTCCCCGTGAGAACTCGATGTCCTGCACGTATGAGTGATAGATGACGCGACTCTGAGGATAGAGCGCAGGATTCAGGTCGCCGTTGGCATAGTACTTCAGTGCTTCGCGGTCATTGTACTGTTTGTCAGGATAGAGGTAGTTCAGACCGGGCGTCTTGGAGTTCAATCCGATGCCGCCACGAAGGGTAAGCCATTGTGTCAGTTCCATGGCTATGTTGAGTCGAGGGGAGAGGGCAAAGGTCTTCACGCTGCTGAAGGGCTGCATGGCGGTGAAGCGCACACCGGCGGTGACACGCAGATAGCGGCGCTTGGCATATTGCCAGCTGAGGGCATCCTCCAGATAAGCCGCAAACTGGTGCAGGCCGGGCACCTCACTAAAGGCCCGCGGACGACCGTCACTATTGGGACTGAGCGGCAGCAGTTCATTGTCATTATAATAACCCTTGCCCGTATTCCAGTCGTAATGATAGTCAATACCCACCTTGAAGCGCTGGTTGACGCGGTTGCTTTTCAGGAAGAAGGCGTTGTTCAGCTTGAAGTAGATGTTGCCTGGGCGGCTCTCCGTATAGCCGGTAGCCCGATAGGGAGCTGTGAGCCAGGGAACATCGAAGTAGCCCGTCTGGCGGGCGGTGATAATGTTGACCACACCCTTGCTGGTGGGAACGAAGGCCGTCTTGGTTTTGTCGATGCCCGTCAGCGACAGACCGAAGGTATAAGTCAGCGTGCGCGAGAATAGGCGGTCGATGCTGATTTTGCCGTTGTGTGTCAGCGAGAAGACCTTATTGATATCCTTCGACTCTGTGCCTTCCTTCTGTGCATCAGGGTCGTCGCCATTCCAGTCCTTGGCATACAGGTAGCGTAGCTTGGTATCGGTGTGCCACTTGCGGTTGATGTCCAGACCGTAGCCTACAGAGACGGTGTAGCGGTCGAACGACTTGGTCTTCTGTCGGGGGTCGCCCCACGATTGGGCATAGTCGATGTTGAAGTTCAAGACGCCATATTTGTTCATGCGCAGTCCTTTGCCCAGCGAATAGTTCATCAGGGCGGGATTCACCTTGCCTTTTACCTGCCACGGCGTGACACCAATCTTCGACTTGACAACCATCAGACCGCTGGTCAGGTCACCATATTCGGCAGAGGGGATGCCTCGGATAACTTCTACCTCGTCGATGTCGTCGGCAGAGAAGTTACGCAGGTCGGTGCCCGTGAAGGCAGTAGTAGATATGCTGCCTTGCGACAAACTGCCGTTGTTGGAGACGGGAACACCGTCGAGCACCACGCTGGAACCGAAGGCCGCTGTGTTGTTGTTGGTCAAGGTGCGTATCTGTAGGTTCGACTGTGACGTCAGATCGGTATTGGTCATCAGGTTACCGGGAATGAGCTGCATGACATCGGCCAACGAAGATGCCTGCAAGTGGTCAATGGCCTGACGGCCGATAATGCTGCTGGTAGAGGCTCCGCTGACGTTCTGCTTAGCCGTTACGCTGACCTCGTTGAGGGCGAGGGTGGTGGGCGTCAGTTGGCACTTCATAGTGATAGGCTTGTTGACGGCGACACGCGTCGTAAAAGGCTCGTAGCCAACATACGAGATGTTGACGGTATAGGTGCCTGCGGTGATGTTTCGCAACGTAGCGTGTCCATCAATATCGGTAACAGCCATGATACCCGTCGGCTGCAACTGGATGGTTGCCATGATGATGGATTCCTTGGTGTCCTTGTCCGTCACCGTCAGGTTGACGTCGTAGGTTTTCTTGTCCGTCTGCTGTGCCTGTAAAGTCGTGGGCAGGAGCATCAGCAGGAGCATCAATGCGTATGGTAATTTTCTCATAAAGTACTGCTTGCATGATAATAGCGGCTGCAAAGGTATAAATTTTTTTTAATGTGTGCAATACCTAAAAATGAGTAGAATACAAAAAGACGGAGAATCATAGAGACCCTCCGTCCTCTTCTTATAAAGAAAGCTTTAGCTTGATGTTTACATTACCTGCTTTACTTTACTACAACTTTACGTCCATTGACGATGTTGATTCCCTTCTGTAGTTGATTCATGCGAACGCCCTGCAGGTTGTAGATGACCATGTTCTCAGCATTGATGTCGGTATTGACTTTCTGGATGCCGTTGGTGTTGCTGCGCTTCAGCTTGATGCTAGCCCAAATTTCTAAGTAGCCGATGCTGTTGGCATAGGGGATAGCAGAGGCAACGATGGCATACAACTTATGGGCGTTGTATTCCGTGCTGCTTAGGGCGTACTCGGTTGTGGTCACATTGCTCCAATCGCTCCAGAATGTGGTGGCGACATAGGCTGATGCATCTTCGTTTTCTGTCAGTAGAAAGATGTAGTGGTGAGCCTCCGAGCCGTTGCCCCAATAGAAGAAGCCATTCTCCAGATAGCAGTCTTCTGGCTCTTCAAATTCCTTCGTGAAGGCTGGCTGTTCTTTGGTGAGTACCCAACCGATGCGGTGCTGACCATCGGCGTTCTCTTCCACCACGATGCGCCAATCGGCAGGATACTCATTACCTTGCTTACTCTGATACAAACAGTCTGCATGACAGTTGAGCGATTTGCCGTCAGCTGCTACCGTAGCGGTGAAACGAAACTGATCTGTCCCAGCGGAATATACGCCTGGAGCAACCTCTTTACCATTGTTGGAGGCCGTAAATTGCCAATTGCCAGCCATCGTCTGCAACAGTTGAGACTGTGCAGACGATGTGCTGATATGTCCTGCCATGAGGCAGGCGAGGATTATCTTACCGAATTTCACTTGATGACGACTTTACGTCCATTAACGATGTTGATGCCCTTCTGTAGGCTGTTCATGCGAACACCCTGTAGGTTATAGATTACTATGTTCTCAGATTGACTCCTGTTGCTGCTGATGGTCTGGATACCTGTTACAACGCTTTCGACGGAGATTGGTGATATCTGCCAACGTGCACCGTTGTAAGTAACAAGTCCGACAATGCTTTCAATGTTGGTAGGCCAAACATAATCTAAGTCGTAGAGCATGAAATCATCGGCTAACTGAATTTTGTCATCACCTTGAACTGCATAAGTGAAGCGACCAGAAGTCTGAACCTCGAAGTTGCTAATCTGCATAATACGTCCATGATTGCCTTCCTTGGCTGCCTCTGCTATGGTGGCAACAACTGGTTCGATAGTACCTTCTGTTGCAGAGAAGGTCAGTGCACTGGTATAGTCGCCAGGATTTAAGACGTGTTCCTTCATGTCTGGATAATTGCCCATGTAGTCCAAATCTTTTACCTCTTTTGTGCCTATGATGTAGCCATTCAGGATGTCACCTCCCTTGATAGAAATATTGGTCTTCTTGAGGTTCAGCTCTGAAATGCCAGACTCATCTTCTATATAAGCCAGATTAAACAACGGATTGAAAGCATTTACGCGGACATCCTTTAGATTGAACTTCACAATCTTATTAGTTTCAATGGCATTGAACTCCGCTACATTGTTGGCTTCAACTTCAAAGGCTTTAGCAGCGGGTTTTGCACCATGCCAGGCGATGAACTCAAGATCGGTATTGTCTGTGGCTCCGTTGGCTTCAGCAATCTTGTCAGCAATGGCTGTTGTTATAGCATAGTACAGACGATCGCCATCGCTGAATGTTGCCACATTGTACTTGCCCTCAACAGCAGCGACGCGCTGGAAACCAACTTTGTCCGTTGTGTTCTGGAACTTGTAAATCATGCGAGATGCTTGTGAGCCTGTCAGCGTCTTTGAGTCCTCCTCGCTCCATGTCATGCCTGAAGAACGCGTTCTCATGGTACCTTGAGACTCAGACAGTTTGATAGTGTATTTGCCAGGCTGACCAATAGCAATCCAAGGACCTGCAATGAACAATTGGTCGCTGCCAGCAAACTCATAATAAGCCATATCCGTCGTTTTGTTATTGTTGGTTACATTAACATAAGCGAATGTTAACTCCTTGGATGCACAGAAAGGCTTTGCGGGATTTATGGCAAGGTATCCACTCTCTGGAATTGTAATCTCCATCGTCTCATTGAGACCGACAGGCACTTTGCTATAGCTGCGCAAACTGAGATCTGTTGTTGATTCAAAGTCAACGCTGGAGTTGTTGGTGTCAAAAAGAACGGTACGACCATCGCTGGTTACAAATGCCGTTTTACGAACAACTGCTTGGGCATTAAAGGTGCCTACATCTTCCGTGCAGGTAAAGCCAGCATCGTAGTCTGACAGAATACGTTTGTCAGCAGCATTTGGCGTCTTTTGCTTGACAATATCAACACAATCGATGCTCTTGTAGAGCGGAACAATAGTGTACTCATTGCCATTGGTCTTGTTTTTTGCGTATGTGGTTGCACATGCAGCGATGTCAGTGTCTGCAGCCAATAAGATGATGCCGCAGGGACCAGGGTTCATCATGTTGATAAAATCGGCAGTGCCAAAGGTCTTTACTACCTTCAATTCAGGAACCGTCTCGCTATGGAAATTGTAGGCTTTGTTTGTACTTTTGCACTCAAAGTCCGCATTGCTAAGGTCTACATTTCCTTCTGCTATTTCGCTGTGGTCGATAGCACAGTTGGCAATAACGACATTTTGTCCAGGCTGAACTACATAGCTGGCATCTGGTGAAATCTGGAAAATCTGTTTCACGACAGCTTTGCCAGATAAATCCATTTCGTCGCCTTTTACCATGTCTGTTGCTAACCAAGCATTTGTATTTGAATCGCTGTTGGTGAGAGCGATATACAAACCTTGGAGTTCCAGCTCCTTGTCAGAATTGTTGTAAAGTTCGATATACAGATTGCAGAGGTAGTTCTTTGGAGTAGCACCATTCAGACGCGTACTTCCTGTGTAGAATACCTTACTGATTACAACATCGCCGCTAACGGAACCACCGCTGGGCTTTGTTGCTGCCATACTGGTCTGAGTCCCAACCAGCATCATGCCAACTATCATAGTCAGCACCTTAAGAGTAAAAATTTTCTTCATACAATTCATTTTGTTTTAAAATCTTAGCGGGTGCAAAGGTAAGGTTATTCCACAAAATGTGCAATCGCCAAAAGTAGGTATTTTTACCCCATAAAAAAAGCCCTGACTTCGTGTGAAGCCAGAGCTTTTCTTTATTTTGCTAACTGAGAATGATTACTTAATCTCAATAGTAGCACGACGGTTGTTGAGGGGAGGAGTCAGGGTGTCAACACCACCGGCAGCCTTCACCTCGATGTTCTCGCGCTTGATACCCATCTTCACGAGCTCAGCAACAACAGCGTCAGCACGCTTCTGAGACAGTTTCTGGTTGTACTTAGCGCTACCCGTTGAGCTGTCAGCGTAACCAGTAACGAGAATCTTAGAGTTGTTCTCCTTAGCAATCTTGGTCAGAGCAGAAACGTTCTGCAGCTCACGCTGTGAAGCGAACTTAGACTGGCCAATGTTGAAGAATACTGATACAGGAGCAGCAACAACCTTAGTCTCGGTAACAGTCTGAACAGTAGCAGCAGTGGGCTTGGGCTGGTTAGCCAGCATGTTCTTCAGACGAGCGTTCTCAGCCTGAGCGTCAGACAGCTGAGCGTTCAGAGCGTCGATCTGACCCTGTGACAGAGCCTTGATGGCGTCTACGTCAGGAGTCTTCTTCCAGCCAGTCTTGCCGAGGTTGAATGTAGCACCTACCTCAACAGAGAATTGGTTCAGACGATGTTTAGGCATGATACCACCCTCAGAAGGCAGACCAGCAATCTCCTTGCCAAAGTTCATGTAACTAAGTTCGAAGTTAAGAGCAACTCTGCGGCTAAGTCTGAAAGTGTTCAGAATACCAGCGCTGAAGGTATAAGTACCGGCCTTGCTAACACCAGCAGGAGTCTTAACTGAGTGAGCCAAACCTGCACCAATGTAAGGAATGAAGTTCCAAATACGATTCTCGTTATAACCGCAGATCATGTTGCTAAGGTTGAACAATACCTGCTCATTAACAGCCAAATACCAAATGTAATCGTTCTTGAAGGCCTTGTTCATCCAAAGACCGCTGGCCTTTGTACGGAGTCCTATGCCAGGGGTAAACCACTTACCTACAGCCAACGAGAAACCGAGGGCGCGAGCCTGATGAGAGTCACCTGCTTCAGTTCCGAGGGGGAACTTTGCAAAGGGAGCACCAAAGATGTTTTCACTACCATTGTAGAAATGATTCCAATTAACATTTGCCTGAATGAACCAATTGCTCCAGAAAGAGTTGGTTGCTACGCTATACTTCTCAGAAGGATCTTCCTGAGCCATAGCGTTCAGTGACAGACTGGCAACAGCCAGCATCAAGAAAAACTTTTTCATACTTTACTAAATAAGTTAAAAAATGATATAATTTCGAAATTTTGATGCAAAAGTAAGTATTTTTTTTGAATTACCAAATCTTTTTGCAAAAAAATGTAACAAAAAAGGGCGTTTTTATGGAAAATGATGCATTTTGAGTCCAAAACAGGCGAAAATTAGCCTAATAGTTGCTCAATGTCATGTTGAGGTAAAATACAGAGTATAGGATGGCCGTCGGGTGTGTAATTGACGTTGTCGCAAGCGAAGAGATCGTTGACAATCGTGTCCATTTCTTCGTTTGACAGTTGTTGCCCATAGGGAATGGCAGCATGGCGCGCCAGTCCGAGAGCAACTTCGTCGTTTAATGCCAGTGTGTCGTGGCTGGCTGGAGCGGCCGAGGTCACGATGTCCTGTATCAGTCGGGTGGGGTTGAGTCCTTCGATACCGGCAGGGACACCATTGATGGCAAAGCTGGCAGGTCCCAGGGGACTGAGATCAAAGCCTACGGCTGTCAGCAATGGCAAAAGGTCGTCCATAAGTGCAGCATCGGAAGGTGCCATCTCCAGCACTTCGGGGAACAGCAGGCGCTGACTCTGTGAAGGACTGTCAGACAACTGTCGCTTGTAGCGTTCGTAGCGGATGCGGACATCGGCACGATATTGGTCGATAATCATCAATCCTGATTTGACAGCCGTCATGATGTATTGCCCTTTGTACTGATAGTGAGAGGGGCTGAAGTCGGTCAGTTCTATGGGCTGTTCGCCCGACTGCTGCGGACTGCCTGTGTTCGTCTCAAAAAGAGACATCTCGTCGGTGGGTTGCTGCTGCGGCAAACCTTCGTATAGCTGTTCCCAGTTCTTAGTAGCCTTTTCCTTGAAGGGATTATAGAACGGGTTATACTGTGGAGCCGGGTTTCTCGGCGCAGACTGCGAACGGTCTGGGTTGTAGGCTGGGATGTCAGGACGCCCGACGGTGTCGAAGTCTATTTGGGGAATCTCACAGAACTGTCCTATTGCATCCTTGACGGCGGCAGAAAGAATCTGCCAGATAGCCTGATCGTTCTCGAACTTAATCTCTGTTTTGGTGGGATGAATGTTGACATCAATCGCGGAAGGGCTGACTTCGAAGTATATAAAATAAGGTACATGCGTACCATCGGGTATCAGTCGGTCGTAGGCCTGCATGACGGCCTTATGGAAATAGGGGTGCTTCATGAAGCGCCCGTTGACGAAGAAGTATTCGTGGGCACCTTTCCTTCGGGCTGTCTCGGGTTTGGCGGTAAAGCCGGTAATCTTGCAAAGCGCCGTCTCTACGTTGACAGGTAATAGCTCCTGACCATAGCGTCGTCCGTAAATGTCGGCGATGCGCTGGCGCAAGCTACCAGCCTTGAGGTTCATCAACTCTTGGCCGTTGCTGTGAATGGTGAAGTGAATGTCAGGATAGACCAGCACGATGCGTTCGAAGGCAGTCAGGATATTATTCAGCTCTGTGGCATTGCTCTTGAGGAACTTGCGCCGTGCAGGAACATTGAAGAAGAGGTTGCTGATGGTGAAAGAGCTGCCTACTGAGCACGAGCAGGGCTCTTGGCTTTCTACCCGTGACGCTGACATTGTCAGACAGGTGCCAATCTCGTCTTCCTGCCGTCGGGTGCGCAGCTCGATTTGTGCTACGGCGGCAATGGAGGGCAGTGCCTCGCCGCGGAATCCCATCGTGTGAAGCGAGAAGAGGTCATCGGCCTGTCGAATCTTGGAGGTTGCGTGACGCTCAAAAGCCAGTCGGGCATCTGTCTCCGACATGCCACAGCCGTCGTCAATCACCTGGATAGAGGTACGTCCGGCATCTACGATGAGCACGTTGATAGTGTGTGCCCCAGCATCCACGGCGTTCTCCACCAGCTCCTTGATGACAGAAGCCGGCCGTTGTATCACCTCACCAGCTGCTATCTGGTTGGCAACACTGTCGGGTAGAAGTTGTATGACGTCACTCATGACTTGTTGAATCGATAGGTTCGATGGGTGCTGATGTTGGTTCGACGGATGTCGGGGCGGGAGTGTGAGTTTTCCTGACTCTCTTGGGAGGCTCGCGGCGCTTGATCTCCTTTAGTTCTGTTCCTTCTTTCTTGGGGCGCCAGTTGAAAATGTCTTCCTTGTTCAGCGGACGTACATAGTCGAACCACGCAAAGCCTTGCAACGGATTCTTGTCGGCAGGAACTTGGTTAAGTGGGTAATAGACACCTGAGGCCTTGCTGGTCCAGATGCGTTCCATCTTTCGGTCTTTGAGGAACATCTTCAGCAGTGGGGTCTCCAGATAGTTCATCAGGGTAACAACGCTGTCCTCCTCGTCTGTATAGAAATAGTCTACCAGCACGTTGTCGATAGCCTGGAACTCACGAGCCTCACCACCCACGAAGAACGTCTTCATCTCCTTCGACGATATTTGGTTGAAGTGGATGGAGTCATGCAATTGCTCTGCCGAGAAGGCCTGTCCGATGACGTGTGCATGGTCGATGGTCGAGTCGCGCATATAGACTTTCACCAACTCACCCACCAACTGTTGTTGCTGGTTCCAGATAATGGGGTCTTTATACATGGTCATGCACGAATCCTTGGTGTTGTAAACCAGTGAGTCGCAAACGGCCTGAATATCCGTTCTGTACGCGCGTACCTTATTATACGCATGTATCTTGCGGTAGACGGAGTCCGTGCGGATGTTGAATGTGAAGATTTTAAAGGTGTCGGCATGCATGAAAAGCGAGTCCTGCTGAGAATAGTCGATGGTGACGGCACGCTTGGTGGCCATTGCATAGCCTGTCGAGTCATTGTATTCACAGTAGTCGCCCGTCATCATGTTCTTGTTGACGGTATCGTTGTACACCACGTTCCAATAGGCATAGTTGGTGCCATCGGTGGCATTATGGTAGACACTGTCGCCAATGAGGATGCGTCCCTGGTCGCTGATGACGGAGCGGCCGAAGAGTTCCGACTGCTCTGTCTTGGTGTTGTAGAAACCGTCCTCGCTATAGATGTGGCTGGTGCCTGACGTGATGTTCGATGGTCCTACGATATGCGCCATCGATGTCTGCGTGTTGTAAAATAGCGAGTCCGTCGTCATGAAAAGCTTGTTGTCTTTCAGTCGCACGTCATAGTAGAACATCGCCTGCTTCGTGTCGGTGTGGTATTCTCCCCAGTCGGACGTCAGCGTCGTGTTGCCATCCACCAGCTTACCGCCTTCGAAGAAGTTGCCGAAGTTGTACATACGGTCGTAATCCAGCGAATCGGTATAGAGCGTCGACTTGCGATGCCTCAGCACGACATTGTATCGTGCCTGTGCCAGTTGAGCGTTACCGTCATAGTAAGCATAGTCACTGGTCAGGCTGAGCGTATCGCCCTGTTTCATCTTGACGTGTCCGAAGGCTTCGAAGGAGTTGGACTCCTGATAAAAGTGTGCGCTGTCGCAGAAGAGGTCGGCTCCCTGGTGGCGGAAGTGTACATTGCCGTTCAGCACCTGTGCGTCGCCGTTCTGGTATTGGTCGTAGTGCAGACGGTCTGAGTGAACCAGATAGACCTTTTTATCCTCCACCTTCTTGCGAGGTGCAGTTTTGCGTTTGGCGGGAGCCATTGCAAAGATGACGCCCAGCGCAACCAGACCTATGATGATAAACAGCAGCCGCTTCACTATTCTATGAATTCTTACCTCTCACTTCTTACCTCTATCTCACCCATCCTTCGTATTCGAAGTTGCAATTACGATAGCGTTCGTTGATGCGCACATAAGTGGACTTGATGCGGTTGACCACCCAGTTGTGCAGTACCTCTTCGCGGCGTTTGTTCAACACCACGTTTTTCAGTATCTGGAAGTCCTCGGTGATTGTTGCCTTGTGACCTTCCGTGCGACTCTTCAGCTTGGCAATGGCACATACTGTCTTTCCACGCTCGTTAATCATTCTGAAAGGTTTAGAGATGTCTCCCACTTCCATGCGGTCGACGGCCTTTGCAATCTCTGGTGGCAGTTCGGCCAGTTTGAAGCGTGAGGTTCGTCCCTCCTGTGTGGCATTCGACATCAGACCATGGTTGTTGCGAGTGTCCTTGTCGTCGGAGATGACCGAAGCGCCAGCATCGAAGGTAAACTTACCTTCCACGATGTCTGTACGGATAGAGTCCAGTCGTCCTAACGCCTTGGTGACGGCTTCTTCGCTGACTACCGGTTTGCGCAGGATGTGGCGCACCTTGATTTTCTCACCGCGCTTGTCGATGAGCTGTATGATGTGGAACCCGAATTCCGACTCAACAATCTTCGATACTTTCTTGGGGTCTGTCAGACTGAATGCCACGTTGGCAAAGGCAGGATCCAGCATACCGCGACCCGTATAGTCCAGTTCGCCGCCTCGGCGAGCAGTTCCAGGGTCTTCAGAATACAGGCGTGCCAGCATTTGGAATGATGACTCGCCCTTGTTGATGCGATCCGTATAGCTGCGCAGCTCGTCCTTGATGCGGTTGATTTCTTCCTGTTCTACCCTTGGTGTCATGGTGATAATCTGTACCTCGACCTCTGTTGGTACGAAAGGAATACTGTCTTGGGGCATATTTTCGAAGTATCTGCGCACCTCGGCAGGTGATACTGCGATATCCTTCGTCAGCTTCTGCTGCATGCCCTGCACCAGTTGGCGTTCGCGATATGATTCGCGCAGATCAGCCCTGATCTGGCTCATGTTCTTTTTGTAGTACTCCTCCAGCTTCTCTCGCGAGCCGATAGCCTGAATCATATTGTCCAGGTACTGCTCCACGCCCTGGGTAATCTCCGACTCCGTAACCTCTACACTGTCAATGAGTGCTTGGTTGAGATACAACTTCTGTACGGCAATCTGTTCGGGAATGGAACAATCGGGGTCGCCTTTCCAGCGGAGACCTTCCTGCTGTCCTTGAATGCGCATGGCTTCTACGTCCGACTTCAGAATGGCTTCGTCGCCAACCACCCAGATGACTTCATCCACGATGGCTCCTATGCTGTCTCGTTGGGCAAATGTTGCCAGCGGCAGGAGTGCTAATAATATAATAAGGTGAAACCTCTTCATGCTTATTTGTCAGTCTTGAAACTTATTCGTGTTTGTTGACAGTCTTGAGGACTTCTTGGTTGACACTGAACGAGTATCTCTTGCGCAGGTCGGCAACCCACTGCTTCTCCAGCTCGTCCTGCAAATCAGCCGTTACCAGTCCGCGAACGTCGGTGTAGGCCTCAGGCTTCTTCAGTAGTTTGCCGTAGGTGGCGTCAATGGGGTAGCCTTTGACACTATCAACCTTGACATCCTTCTGTTTGAACACTTCACGGTCGATGAGCTTGTTGTCGCCCTTTTTGAACAGTCCCTTCTCCACACGAATGCGGATGATAGAGTCATTGTTGAAGGTCTTGCGCAGGGCCTCGTTCCAATCGTCGAACTTCAGCTTCTTGACACAGTCAGCTACTGCTTTGACATCTTCCTGCTTCTTGACGTGATAAGCCATGCCTTTGAATCGGGGCTCTTCCCACGCATACTTTTTCTTGTTCTTCTTGAAGTAGTTGGCCAGTGCCAGGTCGTCCTTGGCAGCCTTCTCCCAGACGTGCTGATTACTAACCTCATAGAGTAGCAGACCGTCGTGATACTCCTTAATCAGATAACGCATCTCCGGGTCGGCGGCAGCCATCGAGTCGGCACGCTGTTCCAGAATCATCTCCTTGGTCAGGGCACCGTTCGAGTTCTTGGCCATCTCTGTCAGTTTACGTTCTGTGACAGCCTCGCGAGCACCGCGCTGTTCCAGGAAACGCATGATGCCTTCCTTATGGAATTCAAAGGGTTCAAGCTGCTTGCGACCTTTCATTAGGATGACATGCCATCCGAAGGGTGTCAGCACAGGTTTGCTCAGTTCATTGGGCTTCAGGGCAAAGGCTGCGTCCTCGAATTCCTTCACCATTTGATTGCGGCTGAACCATCCCAGGTCGCCTCCGCGTGATTTCGAGGGACAGTTTGACACCTTCTTGGCCAGTTCGGCAAAATCGGCACCGGCCTTCAGCGCATTGTAAACAGAATCTATGCGCACCTTGGCGGCGTCCTGCTGCTCCTTGGTAGCCTTTTGGGGAACGGAGATGAGGATGTGGCTGGCCTGTACCAGTCCGTCAGGTCCGATGTGTTGCTTGGTCTGGTCGTACACCTTGTGTGCTTCTGCCATCATGTCATCGTCCGTCACGAAGGTTGGGCGCACCTGCTGGTCGCGATACTGTGCGAATTCCTTCTTAAAGTTCGTTGTTGTGTCGATGCGAGCGTCCAGTGCAGCTTGTACCTTCAGTTTGTAGTTGATGAACAAGTCCACATACTCCTCGACGCTCTTCTTGTCGATGACACCGTCGGTGTTGTTCTTGTTATACGAATACTCAAATTCCGAACGTGGTACGTTGACACCTGCCACTGTCATCAGGATGGGGTCGTTGGCTGTCTGTGCCACAGCCGCCAGATTGCTCAAGAGCAGGGCGGCAAATATCAAATGCTTTTTCATGAGTTGACTTTTTTTGTTATGTCATTATTTCGATATTCCGGCATTTCGATATGCCGATGTTGTTTTTTAGTCGTTGGGGCGGCTGTAGTTAGGCGCCTCGCTGGTGATGGTGATGTCGTGCGGGTGGCTCTCGTTGACGCCGGCATTGGTGATGCGGGTGAACTTGGCCTCGTGCAACTTATCGATGGTAGCAGCACCGCAGTAGCCCATGCCTGAACGCAGACCGCCCACCAGCTGGTAGATGACCTCCTGAACAGTTCCTTTGTAGGGTACGCGTCCTGCGATACCCTCGGGCACCAGCTTCTTCACATCCTTGGTGTCAGCCTGGAAGTAGCGGTCTTTCGAACCGTGCTCCATAGCCTCCAGTGATCCCATACCGCGATAGCTCTTGAACTTACGTCCGTTGTAGATGATGGTGTCGCCCGGACTTTCCTCCGTACCGGCAACCAGTGAGCCAATCATGACGCACGAGCCACCAGCGGCAATAGCCTTGACGATGTCACCCGAATAGCGCAGTCCGCCATCGGCAATCAGAGGCACGTCCGTACCCTGTAGTGCCTGGTAGACATCATATACGGCACTCAGCTGTGGAACGCCTACGCCTGCAACGACACGCGTGGTGCAGATGCTACCCGGTCCAATGCCTACCTTGACGGCGTCAGCACCATTGTCTGCCAGCATGCGTGCAGCCTCACCAGTGGCGATGTTGCCTACAACGATGTCGATGTTGGGGAACGACGCCTTGGCTTCGCGCAACTTGTCGATAACACCCTTTGAGTGTCCGTGGGCTGTGTCGATAACAATAGCATCGGCACCGGCAGTGACGAGTGCCTGCATGCGTTCCAGTGTGTCGATAGTGACACCAACACCGGCTGCTACGCGCAGTCGGCCTTTCTCGTCTTTGCAGGCCATGGGCTTGTCCTTGGCCTTGGTGATATCCTTATACGTGATGAGTCCTACCAGATGACCAGCCTTGTCCACAACGGGCAGTTTCTCAATTTTGTTCTCCTGCAGAATCTGAGCAGCAGCCGTCAGATCTGTCTGCTGATGAGTGGTGACTAAGTTCTCGTGAGTCATCACCTCGTCGATTTTCTTGTCCAATCGGCGCTCGAAGCGCAGGTCACGGTTGGTGACGATGCCCATCAGATGGTTCTCCTCGTCGACGACGGGAATGCCTCCGATGTGGTATTCTGCCATCATGGTCAGTGCATCAGCAACAGTCTTTCCCGTCTGTATGGTGACGGGGTCGTAAATCATACCGTTTTCGGCACGCTTGACGATGGCTACTTCGCGGGCTTGGTTTTCTATCGACATGTTCTTGTGAATCACGCCGATGCCTCCTTCACGTGCAATGGCGATGGCCATCTGGCTTTCTGTTACAGTGTCCATGGCCGCCGTAACGAAAGGAACGTTCAGCTCAATGTGTCTCGAGAAGCGTGTTTTGAGCTCCACGGTCTTGGGGAGCACTTCCGAGTAAGCGGGAATCAACAGGACATCGTCGAAAGTCAGTCCGTCCATAACAATCTTGTCTGCAATAAATGATGACATAAACTAAATACCTTTATTATATATTACTTTTTTAACTTGCCTCTTAATTTGCCATTTCTGATATGAACTTGATTCGTACCAGTCGTATCTCATCTTCGGAGTAGTCGCCGTCGAGGTTGTCAATGGCGGCGTCCAGCGAGTCCGTCTCGCTTTCAGCGAAGTAGTCGTAGATGTCGTCGATGTGGTCTTCGTCCATGACCTCCTCCAGGAAGTAGTCGATGTTCAGCTTGGTACCGCTGTAGACGATAGCTTCCACTTCGTCCAGCAGCTCTTCGAACTCCAGGCCTTGAGCGGTGGCAATGTCGTCGAGTGCTATCTGGCGGTCGATGGCCTGTATAATCTTAACCTTTAGGATGGATTTCTTGGCAACTGTCCTAACGCGCAAGTCGGAGTGGCGCACAATTTCGTTCTCGTCGCAGTAGCGCTTGATGAGATCGACGAACTCCTTGGCATAGGGCTGCCTGACCTTTCCTTCGCCCACGCCTTGTATGTTCTTCAGTTCCTCGAGCGTCACGGGATAGTCGGTAGCCATCTGTTCGATGCTGACATCCTGGAAGATAACGTATGGAGGACGCTCCATTCGCTTGCTGACTTTCTTGCGCAAGTCTTTGAGCATGGCACTCAGGGTGGGGTCCAGAGCGCTCGTTCCTCCGTCGTGGTCGGCAACGGCCTCGTAGTCCTCGGCGAATTCGTTGTCCTCGACAATCATGAACGATGTGGGGTTCTTGAGGAATTTCTTGCCAGCCGATGTAAGCTTCAGCAGTCCGTAGTTCTCTACGTCCTTCTTCAGGTATCCTGCTATGAGTGCCTGTCGGATGACGGGATTCCAGTGTTTCTTCTCGTAGTCTTCTCCAGCACCGAACATATCATGATTCATATGCTTGTGGGCCAGTATCTCTTCCGTCTCACGACCCTCTACGAAGTCGATGATATAGTCCGTGCGGAAGTTCTCTTTCAATGCCTGTACGGCCTTGAGCACGATGATGAGCTGTTCCTGTGCCTCAATCTTCGTCTTGGGGTGCAGACAGTTGTCGCAGTTGTGGCAGTTGTCAGCGTTATACTCCTCGCCGAAGTAGTGTAGCAGCATCTTGCGACGGCACACACTGGTCTCGGCGTATGCTGCGGTTTCTGCCAGCAGCTGTCGGCCGATGTCCTGTTCAGCAACGGGTTTGCCTTCCATGAACTTGTCGAGCTTCTGCAAGTCCTTATGGGCATAGAAGGTGATGCACATGCCCTCGCCGCCGTCGCGTCCTGCACGTCCTGTTTCCTGATAGTATCCTTCCAGTGACTTGGGGATGTCATAGTGTATGACGAAGCGCACATCAGGCTTGTCGATTCCCATGCCGAAGGCGATGGTGGCCACGATGACGTCGATATCCTCCATGAGGAAGTCGTCCTGTGTCTGCGAACGAAGCTGCGATTCCAGTCCGGCATGGTAGGGTGCTGCCTTGATATCGTTGGCCTTGAGGATTTCAGCCAGCTCCTCCACCTTTTTGCGTGAGAGGCAGTAGATAATGCCGCTCTTGCCCGGGTGCTGCTTGATGAATTTGATGATATCCTTGTCAACGTCCTTCGTCTTGGGACGAACCTCGTAATATAGGTTGGGACGGTTGAACGAGCTCTTGAACTCGGCAGCGTCCATGATGTTCAGATTCTTCTTGATGTCCGTGCGTACCTTGTCGGTAGCAGTGGCGGTGAGTGCGATGATAGGTGCCTTGCCGATCTCGTTGATGATGGGACGAATGCGGCGATACTCCGGTCGGAAGTCGTGACCCCACTCGGAGATACAGTGAGCCTCATCGATGGCATAGAACGATATCTTGGCCTGCTTCAGAAACTCCACATTGTCTTCCTTGGTCAACGACTCCGGTGCTACGTACAGTAGCTTGGTCTTGCCGTCCAGGATGTCAGCCTTGACCTGGTCAATGGCTGTCTTGTTGAGTGATGAGTTCAGGTAGTGGGCTGTTCCCTCCTCGCTCATGGAACTGATGACGTCCACCTGGTTTTTCATGAGTGCTATCAGTGGCGATATGACGATGGCCGTTCCGTCCATCAGCAGTGATGGAAGCTGATAGCACAACGACTTGCCGCCGCCCGTAGGCATGAGTACAAAGGTGTCCTTGCCGTCAAGTACATTCTGGATGATGGCTTCCTGGTCGCCTTTGAATTTGTCAAAGCCGAAATACTTTTTTAGGGCTGCGGTGAGGTTCTCTTTCTGTTTTGTCATAGACTTTCTTAAGGTTGTGTTTTTATTGCATGTGCGACTTGTTGAGCTGCTGCTCTGCATACTCGCGAGTCACCTGAAAGGATTTCTGTTTCTTCGACGGCACCTCAAACATGGCATCCATCATGATGTTCTCCACGATGGAACGCAGTCCGCGTGCCCCCAGCTTGTACTCCACGGCCTTATCAACGATGAGGTTCAAGGCTTCTGGGGTGAAAGTGAGCTTGATGCCGTCCATCTCGAACAGTTTGATGTACTGCTTGACGATGCTGTTTTTGGGTTCGGTAAGTATCTTGGTAAGGGCCTCGCGGTCCAGTGGGTTCAGGTAGGTCAGCACGGGCATACGACCGATGATTTCGGGGATGAGTCCGAACGACTTCAGGTCTTGCGGTTGGATGTACTGCATGAGGTCGTTCTTGTCAATCTTGCGCACGTGCTGTACAGAATTGTATCCAACCACGTGGGTGTTCATGCGCTGTGCTATTTTGCGCTCGATGCCGTCGAACGCTCCACCGCAGATGAACAGGATGTTGTGCGTGTCCAGGTGGATATAGTCCTGATCGGGGTGCTTGCGGCCACCTTTGGGTGGAACGTTGACGATAGTTCCCTCGAGCAGTTTCAATAGTCCCTGCTGTACGCCCTCTCCGCTTACGTCGCGGGTGATGGAAGGGTTGTCCGACTTGCGGGCAATCTTGTCAATTTCGTCGATGAATACGATGCCACGCTCGGCTTCCTCTACGTTGTAGTCAGCCACCTGCAACAGTCGTGTCAGGATGCTCTCAACGTCCTCGCCCACGTAGCCTGCTTCTGTGAAGACGGTGGCGTCAACGATGGTGAAGGGTACGTTCAGCAGTTTGGCGATGGTGCGCGCCAGGAGAGTTTTTCCCGTACCTGTCGAGCCAGCCATGATGATGTTCGACTTCTCAATCTCCACGCCGTCGTTGTCCTCGGGCTGGTTCAGTCGCTTGTAGTGGTTATAGACGGCCACGCTCAGGTAGCGCTTGGCCTCGTCCTGCCCGATGACGTACTGGTCCAGATAGGCCTTGATGTCCTTGGGCTTGGGAATATCCTTCATGCTCAGCGCCGATGCGCCAGTCTTCTTTTTCTTGTCGCTGCTCTTGGCTGCGGCGGGTCCGAAGCCGTTGGCCAGCAGCACCTCATAGGCCTGTTGGGTGCAGTTGTCACAGATATAGCCGTTGACACCAGATATCAACAGCTTCACCTCTTGCTCCGAGCGTCCGCAGAAATTACAAACCTTTTTCACTTTGAACTTGATGATTTTTCTTCTCTTACCTCTTACCTCTCACTTCTTACTTCTTATTTCTTTGCCAGTACCTGGTCAATCATACCGTACTCCTTTGCCTCCTGAGCCGTCATCCAGTAGTTACGGTCAGAGTCGTTCCATACCTTGTCGTATGGTGTGTGTGAGTGTTCCGAAATAATGGTGTACAATTCTTTCTTGAACTTCATAATCTCCTTGGCCTCGATTTCGATATCACTGGCCTGGCCCTGTACGCCGCCCAGCGGCTGGTGAATCATCACACGACTGTGGGGTAGGGCGGAGCGCTTGCCTTCCTGTCCGGCAACGAGCAATACGGCGGCCATTGAGGCTGCCATGCCTGTGCAGATGGTGGCTACGTCGCTGGAGATAAACTGCATGGTGTCATAGATACCCAATCCTGCCGTCACGCTTCCACCAGGCGAGTTCAGGTAGATACTGATGTCCTTGCCGGGGTCTGCCTGTTCGAGGAACAGCAGCTGTGCCATGATGGTGTTGGCCACGTAGTCGTCAATCTGTGTGCCAAGGAAGATGATGCGGTCCATCATCAGACGTGAGAAGACATCCATCTGTGTAACGTTCAGCTGGCGCTCCTCCAGGATGTAGGGGTTCATATACTGTGCCTGTGCACTCATTACCTCGTCAAGCACCAGACCATTGATGCCCAAGTGCTTGGTGGCATATTTCCTAAAATCGTTGTTCATAATCATTTGTATTTACTCCTCTTTTGTTCTTTCGTTTTTCGAAAGCAGATACAAAATTACACAAAAAAAGTCGGAACGCCATACATTCCGACTTTATTTTTAGTTAAAGATTTCTAAATTGACTAAAGTCAATTGCCGTCGATTACTTGCCGGCCACCATCTTTTGGAAATCCTCCAGGGTGATATCCTTCTCGTTCAGTTTCACGACACCTTTCAGGGCGGCGGTCAGCTTGACGTCGACGGCACGGTCTACGAGGCCGTCTGCATTCTCGCGCTTCTTCAGCATTTCCTGAGCGTAGTTGTCCAGATATTCCTCGGGAACGTTAGACATGCCGTACTGTGCAAACTGGGCACGTGCGGCTTCCTTGGCAATCTGCTTCACGTCCTCATCGTTTACCTTGATCTCAAGAGCCTCAACCAACTGCTCCTTGATGAGGTGCCACTCCAGTTCCTTGATGCTGGCCTCGAAGTTTTTCTCGACGAATTCCTGGCCCTTGTCCTTGTTGTTCTGCAGCATGACGCGCTTCAGCAGAGCCTCGGGGAACTCCAGCTTGCCGACCTTCTTCTCCATGTGTGCACGGACGTCCTGCAGGAACTTGTAGTCCTGGTCGGTAACCAGCTGCTGCTTGATCTGCTCGGCAATCTTCTCGCGGAAGTCTTTCTCCGTCTTTACGTTACCCTCGCCGAATACTTGGTCGAACAGTTCCTTGTTCACCTCGGCCTTCATGTAACGGCTAATCTCTGTAATCTGGAATGTGAAGTCGCCCTCGTGGTCCTTCACCTCGTCCTTCTGAATCTTCAGCAGGCTCGACACCTCGACATCGCTGTCGGGATAAGCCTTGCGGGGGTTCCAGGTGATGATGTCGCCCAGCTTCGAGTCCTTGAAGAGCTTCTGCTGCTCGTCCACCTTGATGTACTGAGGCATCAGCACGGCATCGCTTACTGTGATACCGTCCTCCTTGACATTGCCTTTCTCGTCCAGCTCGCGCAGGTCGCCCTTCAGCATGTCGCGCTGCTCGGCATCGTACTTCTCTACTTTCTCGTAGTGGCCTGCACGGCTCTGATACATATCTACCTGCTGGTCGATGAGCTTGTCGTCTACCGTGATGTTGTAGTAGTCCACCTTGTCCTTGCCGCTGACCTTGGCCTCGAAGGCGGGAGCTACGGCAATGTCGAACTTAAACTCCAGGGCACCGTCGCCCTCGAAGTCCAGCTGTGCCTGCTTGTCGCTGGGCAGCGGCTCGCCAAGCATCTGAATCTTGTTCTCACGAACATATCCGTACAGCTTCTCGCCCAACATCTTGTTCACCACGTCCACCTTGACCTGAGTGCCGAACTGGCGCTGTATCATGCCCATAGGAGCCATGCCGGGACGGAAACCGGGGATGTTAGCACGCTTGCGATAGTCTTTTAGGGTCTTGTCGACCTCAGGCTGGTAATCAGCCTTCTCCAGTGTAATGGTCATCAAGCCATTCACCTTGTCGGGAGCTTCAAATTGAATGTTCATCTTCTCTTTTTATACCTTATATTATTTATGTAATTTCGCATTTTGGGGTGCAAAGGTACGAATAAGCGAGCGAAAAACCAAAAGAAAAACCAATTTTCTTTGTTCTTTAAAAAATAATTCGTATATTTGCACCTAAACTTAAAACTGTGATATCGAAAACACCAACCGTCATGGAGATAGAAACTTATAAGTTAGGCGAGATGCTGGACTCGTTCAACTACCAGCAAGTGCAGGACGAGCTGGAGGCCATTCTGGAGAAGGGCTGTAGCCTGGTGATTGACATGACAGCCTGTAATTACGTATCGAGTATGGGACTGCGTGTCCTGCTCTATTCGAAGAAGGTGGCCGCCTCGAAAGGAAACAACTGTTATCTGGTCGGCGTTAATGACGAGGTGAAGGATGTCATGGATGTTACAGGCTTCAACAACTTCTTCGAGATGTATGATACTATGGAGGAGTTCAAGGAGAAGGTGATGAATTGAAAAATCTAACGTTTCAAGTTCAAAGATGAAGAGGGTCGATTTGTTTCCTACGCACGAGTATCAGGGTCTGAAGTTGCGACAGGGAAGACCCTATCCTTTCGGAGCCTTGGTCTTCGGCAACATGGTGAACTTCTCCGTGTATTCCCGTTACGCTACCGACTGCACGCTGGTGCTCTTTCACAGACACGAAGAGAAACCGTTCGTCGAGATACCCTTTTTCAAGGAGTTCCGCTTGGGCAACGTGTTTTCGATGATTATCTTCGACCTGGACTATGAAGACATAGAATACGGTTTCCGCATGGACGGCCCCTACCAGCCAGAAGAAGGTCACTACTTCGACAAGTCGAAGATCCTGCTCGACCCCTATGCCATGATGATTGCCGGGCGCGATGTCTGGGGACAGAAGCCCGATGAGAACAATGTCTATCCCTACCGGGCACGCATCGTGCTGGACGACTTCGACTGGGAGGAAGACCTGCCCTTGGAGACACCCGTCAACGACCTCATTGTCTATGAAATGCATGTGCGCAACTTCACCTGTGGCGCTGCTTCTGGGGTGAAGCACAAAGGCACCTTTGCGGGCATTGTCGAGAAGATTCCGTATCTCAAGGAACTGGGTGTGAACTGTGTGGAACTGATGCCCATCCATGAATTCGATGAGTTTGAGAACAAGTTCGTGTCGCCCATTGATGGAAAGCCCCTTCGCAACCTGTGGGGCTACAACAACGTCGGCTTCTTCGCACCGAAGGCCGCCTACGCTTCGACGGGACGCTTCGGCATGCAAGTGGACGAGCTGAAGAACCTGGTGAAACGACTGCACAAGAATGGCATTGAGGTCATGCTTGACGTGGTGTTCAACCATACTGCCGAGGGTGCTGAAGACGGCCCGACCATCTCCTATCGCGGCATCGACAACAAGACCTACTACATGCTCAAACCCGACGGCAGCTACTATAACTTCAGCGGTTGCGGTAACACGCTGAACTGCAACAATCCTAACGTGCGTGAAATGATTGTCGAGAGCCTGCGCTACTGGGTCGTTGACTACCATATTGACGGCTTCCGTTTCGATTTGGCAGCCATTCTGGGACGCGACCAGAACGGCAATCCTATGTCCAACCCTCCGCTGCTCGAATCGCTGGCCCACGACCCCATCCTCGGCAAGACCAAGCTCGTTGCCGAAGCGTGGGATGCCGGCGGACTCTATCAGGTGGGCTCGTTCCCCTCGTGGGGACGCTGGGCAGAGTGGAACGGTAAGTTCCGCGACAGCATACGCCGCTTCCTGAAGGGCGACACCGATGTGCTGGCAGATGTCAAGGAGCGCATCCTCGGCTCGCCGGACCTCTACGCCTCACAGGGTCGCGGCATCAAGGCCAGCGTCAACTTCGTCACGGCCCACGACGGCTTTACGCTCATGGATCTCGTGTCGTACAACGAAAAGCACAACGAGGCCAACGGCGAGGAAAACCGCGACGGCGAGAACCAGAATAACAGCTGGAACTGTGGCTGCGAAGGCGAGAGCGATGACCCCGAAATCAACGCCTTGCGCCATCGGCAGGTGAAGAACGCCCTTACCATGCTCATGGTTAGCCAGGGCATACCGATGGTACTGTCGGGCGACGAGATGGGCAATTCGCAGCAAGGCAACAACAACGCCTATTGTCAGGACAACGAGATAGCATGGCTCGACTGGAACGACCAGGAGAAGAATGCCGACATCTTCCGATATTTCAAGCAGATGATACACTTCCGTCGCCAGCACAAGGTCTTGCGCTACGACGAGCATCTGCAGCACAGCGACTATATGGGGCTGGGCTATCCCGACTTCTCATGGCACGGCGTAAAGGCTTGGCAGCCGGAGACAGGGCACAATAACCTCACCATCGCCTTCATGCTCAACGGCCAGTACGCCGCTCCCGCTCCTGTGGCCGGCGATTCAGCCTCTTCTCCTGCGGTCAGCGGTTCTGCCGCTGACGACTTCATCTACGTCGCCATGAACATGCATTGGGAGATGCACGGCTTCGAACTGCCGCAACTGCCTGATGGCATGTCTTGGCACGTCTTTGCCAACACGGGAATGCCCGCACCCGACGACATCTGTGAACCAGGCAGCGAACCACTCACCGACAATCAGCAGGAAGTGCTGCTCGGTCCCCGCTCCATCATTGTCCTCGTGGGAAAATAAAGAAACTCAAACTTCAAACAAAAAGATGAGCCGATTACACTTTCAGCCCATTCAGGGACAGGCCAGAAGCATTATGCAGACCATCCTTCATACGCCGGAGATAGCCTCTTGCCGTCTGAAGGACCTCTTGGTCTTACGGTTGGCCTGTGAGGAGGTCGTCATGAATATCGTGTCGTACGCCTATCCAGAGGGAGTGGACGGTTTTCTGGATGTGGATATCCAAAGCGTGGAAGATACGGATGGCACTGGCAACGCTCCAGACGGCCGTCTGATTGTCATCCGTTTTGAGGACGGAGGGGCAGCTTTCAATCCGCTGGAACAGGAAGATCCAGATACCACGCTTTCGTGGCAGCAGCGCCGCATTGGCGGACTGGGCATCTTCCTGATTCGCCGCAAGGTACATGCTGTCAGCTACGACTATGTCAACCAGCGCAATACACTCACTGTTACGCTACGAGTGTAAATACGCTATTCCCAACATTCTATTTCGTTCTCCAGTTCTCTTTTTTCTTTAATTAGAGCACCCCGACACACAAAAATGTGGAAAAATACATTCTTTTTCATTTGTCGTTATGGAAAATTATTGTACCTTTGCATGCAATTATAAATGAGAAGCTATAGTTGAGCAGTAAGAGATGGATATACAAACTTTCTACATGTCTTTTCTGAACGTGGTCTGCGAGATGGCTCCCTATCTGCTGTTGGGATTCTTCATCGCAGGCGTGTTGCATGTATTCGTGCCGCAGAAGTTCTATGCCAACTATCTTTCGCACAACAACAAGTTCTCCGTTGTCTGGGCGGCGTTGTTGGGCGTACCGTTGCCGTTGTGTTCGTGTGGAGTGATTCCTACAGCTATCGGCCTCCGCAACGAGAAAGCTTCGAAGGGAGCCGTTGCCTCGTTCCTCATTGCCACACCACAGACAGGCATCGACTCCATACTGGCCACATTCTCGCTGATGGGACTGGGTTTTGCCATTATCCGTCCTACGGCGGCACTTGTCACGGGCATCTGCGGCGGACTGTTGGTAAACCGTCTGGTAAAAGATGATTCATGCTGCTCATTACCTGACAACTCTCAACTCTCAACTCTTAACTCTCAACTGAAAATCTGGCGCGTTCTGAAGTATGCCTATTATGATATGCTTCGCGACATCGGTCTGCGACTGCTCATCGGCCTTCTTGTTGCTGCGTTGATTCAGGTCGCTGTGCCAGATGAGTTTTTCCTTTCCTTTGGCAGTCAGCCGTTGCTGCAGATGTTGGTGATACTCCTCATCGCCGTTCCGATGTATATCTGCTCGACGGGCAGCATCCCCGTGGCGGCGGCACTGATGATGAAGGGACTGTCGCCTGGAGCGGCATTGGTGATGCTGATGGCCGGCCCTGCGGTTAATCTTGCCTCCATCCTTGTGGTCCACAAGTCTATGGGGCGCCGTTTCACTTGCATCTATCTGATGACCATCGTGGGCTTTTCCGTCCTCTTTGGCTTGCTGCTCAATGCCACAGGAATAGACTTCAGCGTTGCTGCACATGACGCTTGCTGCATGGGCACATCCGCTCTGCCCAGCCCGTTTAAAATTGTTTGTGCCACCATATTAACATTATTCATTATATTTGCCCTTATGATGAAACTATTCAGCAGATTTACAGACAAAAAGCCTTTAGACCCCGATGTGACCGTCTATCGCGTCGAGGACATGCATTGCAGCCATTGCGAGGCCGCCGTAGTTCGTGCCGTCGAGGACCTTCCCGGCGTAGAGAAAGCCAAGGCCAGCGCCTCTGCCAACACCCTCACCATCAAAGGCCCCGCCACCGAAGCGTCCGTCCGTGCAGCAGTCGAGGGAATCGGTTACACATTCAAAGGCAAAGCTTAGCGAAAGATTTCCGCCTTTTTCTTGGTCGTTTCGGAAATAATGCTTATATTTGCAGCGGTTCCCATGTCAATGCCCCGTTTGAGGGGGATGCAAACGAAGATGGGGACCTATATAGTAAAAATTAACAAGCTAAAAGTAATGAGTCCAGTATTCCGACGTGAAAGCGAATATACATTCAAGATTTACTCCAATGAGGAAGAACGAATGCACATTCATGTGCTATGCGATGGTCACGAAGCTAAATTTTGGTTAGAACCAGAAATAGAACTGGCGAAGAATACTGGAATACCAGAACACAAGTTAAACGAAATCAAGAAAATCATAGACAGATATGCAGACAGTTTCAAAGAACAATTCCAGCAACACATCGGCAAGCGTATTGATGATTAATGCCCAAGGGATTATGCTCTCCATTTGTGGGCATGACTATTTTCTGTCGTACAACCGCATTCCTTGGATGCAGGACGCTCCGATTCGCAGTGTACTTAATGTGCAGATGAGTGGTCCAGAAGCCATTGAGTGGCCAGATCTTGATGTTGACCTTGAACTCGACAGTCTCCGTCACCCCGAGCGCTATCCTCTTGTCATCAAACGAAATCCGTTGGATTATGTAGGGGTATGACGTTCTTTGTACAATAATCTATAATAAGGTGGGAATCGAAAGATTTCCGCCTTTTTCTT
>OCTW011609236.1_pt1 | contig 42283 bp, 42 predicted proteins | sample 1539671 | NCBI WGS metagenome assembly OCTW01 (sample SAMN02144230, study PRJEB22623) | gut metagenome | biome: sheep rumen | host: Ovis aries | place: New Zealand
GGGGTCGATTATGTCATCCCCAATTATTCTTATCTCAAAGACAATCGCAGCAAAATCAAAGCCCTATTCATCACCCACGGTCACGAAGATCATATCGGAGGGATTCCTTTCTTAATCCGTTCCGTCTATGTCCCTGTGATTTACGCCCCTCGTTTGGCGGCTGCTTTAATCCGTCATAAATTAGATGACGCAAGAATCAAAGATCCGGTGAAAATCATCGAATACGATTCGGATTCTGTCATCCATATCGGCGATGATTTCACCGTTTCTTTCTTCCGTGTCACCCACTCAATCCCTGATTCTTATGGCATCTGCGTGGACACCAAGGAAGGAAGAATCATCGATTCTGGCGATTTCAAGATCGATTTGACTCCTGTCGGACCGACTTTCGAAATCTCCAAATTGTCTAAATTAGGCGATGAAGGGGTCGATCTTTTGCTCGCCGACTCCACCAATGCTGAAATCGAAGGCTACACTCCTTCGGAAACGCATGTCCGGAAAGGGGTCGAAGAAATCTTTGACAAAGCCCCTGCCCGCATCATTGTTTCGACTTTCTCTTCGAATATCAACCGTATTCAGCAGGTTGTCGAAGTTGCCGTCGAGCACAACCGCAAACTTTGCATCATCGGCCGTTCGATGGAAACGGTCGTCGGAATCGCCAGACAATACGGAATCATCAAGATTCCTGATGGGGCGATCATCAAAGACGATCAGATCAAGAATTTCCGCCCTAGCGAAATCTGCATTCTTTGCACCGGTTCGCAAGGGGAAAGAATGGCCGCCCTCTCCCGAATCGCCAAAGGTGAGCATAAGACGGTCCATATCGTCCCGGGAGATACCATCATCTTCTCCTCCAACCCAATCCCAGGCAACGGGGCTTTGATCGACAAACTCGTGAATATGTTGGTCAAAGAAGGGGCAGACGTCAAACAAAACGGCATCGCCTTCTCTCTCCACTCCTCTGGTCACCCTTCCCGGCAGGAATTACGTTTGATGTTGCGTTTGGCTAAACCATCCTATTTCATGCCTGCCCATGGAGAGTACCGGATGCTCAAACTTCATGCCGAATTGGCACAGGAAATCGGAATCCCTAAAGAAAACACCTTCATCTGCGCCAATGGGGACATGCTCCAACTAAGAAACCACGAAGTCAAGAATTTGGGGATTCACGTTCCCGCTGACGACATCTATATCGATGGCACCGACCTCGATGGCCTTTCTAGCTCTGTCATCAATGACCGTGAGCAGCTGAAAGACAATGGCATTGTCATCGTGACTTTGACCGTGGACGCCAAACACAACAAAATCGTCGTCCCGGCTGCCGTCCATACCAAAGGATTCAACACCCGAGAAGACGCCCATGTCGTGCGCCATGCTCAAATGCACGCCCAAGAAGCCGTGGAACAGGTGATGGTCAGACGCGCTTCTTTCGCGGAAATCAAAGGAGCCATCAAAGAAGCTCTATCCCACTACATTTATCGTCGCACGGAACGGAATCCGATGATCGTGCCGATAATCATGAACGCCGCGGAGAAATAATATTAGCCTATGTTTATCCTTGCCTCTGGCTCTCCTAGAAGAAAAGAGCTGCTCAAAAAATTGGTGAAACATTTCACCGTCATCATCCCTAACATCGACGAAAGAAGCCTTGATCGCGTGATTCCTCCTAGTGAATTGGCTTATGAGGAAGCCCGCACCAAAGCCTATGCCATCCATTCGCAATATCCTAACGATGAAGTCTTAGCCTGTGACACGATCGTGATCCTCGATGGCGAGGTCCTTGGCAAACCGGGAAATCAAGAGAACGCCATCCGGATGTTGAAGAAAGAGTCAGGCAAACGCCAAGTCGTCTTATCTTCTTACACTTACCTTGGACCGGGGAAAGAGATTTCCCGGACCGTCAAATCTTATGTCTATTTCAACAAATTGAACGAGGAGCAAATTCGCGAATATGTTGAAAAATACCGCCCCTTCGATAAAGCAGGCGGGTATGGCATCCAAGATGAGGCAGGCTTAATCAACCATATCGAAGGGAGCTATGACAATGTCATGGGCCTTCCGACGGAAGATATCGCCAAGATGGTCTTCAACAAGAAATAAATCTATTGGGGTTTTGAGGCATCAGAAACAGATGCCTCTTTTTCTTTCTTGCCGGCATAAAAAACAAGGAAAAACATGCCAACGCCAGCAAGAACGAAAAGAATTGCCCCCAGAATATAATCCCAAATTGCGATGGTAGGATATAAAGGATAGATGCTCGAATTCATGAACATCGACACCAAAGAGCCTAAAACCAATCCTAAAATCCCATAGAACGTGGAGACTCTTCTTTGGGATAAGAAATATTTCATGATCTTCGATCCGGTGATGATTCCCAAGATAGCCCCAATGACTAAAATGCCTGCCAAAAGAAGGCCTAAGACAATCGTGGTCTGATTCCCTGAATGCCAGATGGCTTCTTTCCCCGTATAGGTATTCAGAATCGGATAATACATTCCAATGACCATCAAAGACATCGACCCTGAGATTCCTGGGACAACGCAGGCAAAGGCCCCAAGATAGCCAGCAAGAAGCATCATCAGATAGACATACCATGAGAGGTGGCCTTCGGAATCAAAGATCGTTAATCGAAAATCCGTAAGGGCCGTGATAATCCCCAAGAGGGCCGCTAAGGCGAAACAGAGTAAAAAAGCGATGGCGTGGACCCATTTTTCTTTCGCGTTGTTCCCTTTTCGAAGTTCAGAGATCGCCACCGGAAGAGAACCTGCCACAAAGCCAGCGAAAAGGCCTGTCAAAGTAAATGGCGCGGCATGATATCCTCTTTGGATGCCAACCAAGGCGGCGATAGCCCCAAGAATAAGGCCCAAGGCATAAGGCAATAAGGTCAAAAAGGATGACTTGAATTTCTTTCGTAAATCGGCAACCGCCCCAATCAAAGTGTCATAGCAACGTTCTGCGACGGCAACCGTCCCTGCGGAAAGGCCAGCCACGGCGGCAGAGATGCCTAAGCTAACGCCTCTAAGGATATCAAGGAAAAATGAGGCGACCCTTTTTTTCTTTTGCGGTGTTTCTTCCATGGTTTTCATGTTCGTTTGGGGTTTCTTATTCGTGAAAGAAGGCGTGATAGACTTCTTCTGCTTTTTCTTTGAAAACGATGGTGAGCTTATCGGATTTCATGATAAAGCCGATGGCCCCCGCTTCTTTTAATTTCTCCCGATCGACTTTCCCATAATCTTTGAGTTTCAAGACGATGCGAGAGCCTTCTAACTGATGTTCCTCGATATTCTCTTTGCCTCCGATGGCAACCAGATTCTCATTGACGTCAATCGAGGGCTTGGCTTTCTCTTTTTTCGTTTGGCGGAAAAGCGAGAAGGCGAGGATAAGGCCTCCAAGAAAAACGACCAAAAGCAAAACAATCCACCAAAGGTTCTTTAAGAAGAAATCATTTTCGAGTAGTTTCATACTTGCGTTATAATAACACTGAGGTGACAAAATGAGCAATGCAATTGAAATCGAAGCCAAAGCTTTGGTGTCTCAGAAAGACTATGAGAAATTGGCTTTAAAATACATGAAATTCGGGGTTTATACCCAAATCAATCACTATATTGATTCGGAAGATGGGATTCTTAGAAGAGAAAAGCTCGCCCTCCGAATCCGAGAAAGAGGCGACCAATTTGAGATGACGTTGAAAGTCCCTCTTTCCCAAGGCCTTTTGGAAAAGAACTGTGTCTGGACCAGAGACACTTTCATCCATTTCCGTGACCATTCCATCATGCCTGATGGCGATATTAAAAAGATGCTGAATATGTTAGACATCCATACCAAAGAACTAAAGATCATCACTTCTTTGACGACAGACCGCATCGATGTCCCTTATGAGTCGGGAAAATTATCGATTGATAGAAATGAATATTCAGGGAAAGTCGATTATGAAGTCGAATTGGAACACAACAATGAAATCGATGCCGAGCGTTACTTAAAACAATTCCTAGAAGAAAACGGCATTGAATTCACCCTGAACACGAAAAGCAAAGTCGCCCGGGCGATTGAAGCTTATCAAGAAAAGAAAGGGAAAAGCAAAAAATAGGCAATAACAACAAAAAAGCTCTGGGAATGAACCACTTAAGATGAGTCGGCGGTTCAAAACAGAGCTTTTTGTTTCTTATTTGTCTTCTTCCCAATCAGGGGCGCCAGGGCAATCAAGCTCGTATTTCGGGCAATCACGGCAATACATCGTCGCAATTCTTCTAGCCCTTGGGATGAAGGTTCTTATCTCTTCTTCGTTGTAGCCAACCTGGAGACGATGGTCATCGACGATGATCGGGCGTTTTAAGACAGAGGGGTTCTTTTTGATGAAAGAAACGAGTTCGGAGATCGTCATCGAATCGAAATCGATGTTGTTGTTTTGAACGATTTTCGAACGGGTTGAGATGATTTCATCGGTGCCATCTAAAGTCTTCGAGATCATCTCCATGATTTCCGCCTCCGTCAAAGTGCCAGAAAAGATGTCTTTCGATTCGTAGGGGATCTTCTGCTCATCGAACCACTTCTTCACCTTACGGCAACTTGAACAACTGGGAGAATAATAAATCTTGATCATGATAGATAAGTTTACAACGGAATTCCTATTTTTCGCCATAAAAAGCATTCGATTTTTCCCTTTTTGGGAAAAGCGGTCCGCCGAATTTGGGAAACCAACTCAATTTTTTAGTCATTTTGCCGTTTTTGAACTACAATATTTCCCATGAAGCAAGAAAGAAAGCCACGTGTCGTGATCGTCGGAGCGGGAATTTCCGGCCTTTCCGCCGGGATCTACGCTCTCGATAACGGATTCGACGTTTCCATTTACGAAAAACATAATATTGCCGGGGGCGAATGCACCGGCTGGTTCCGCAAAGGCACTTATATTGATGGCTGCGCCCATTGGGTGGTTGGCACCAATCCCAAAAGCGATCTTTTCCCTTTGTGGAAACATGTTGGGGCTTTCGATGAAAGCACCAAAATCTACCAAACGGAGTATTTAACTAAATTCCAATTGAAAAACGGCGATATTTTCACTTTATATGCCGATATCAACAAAATGAAGAAGGAGATGCTCCGCTGTTTCCCAGAAGACAAACGGATGATCAATCATTTCATCCGCCACGTGAAGCTTTATGAGTCCGTTCAAATCCCCGTGGCCAAGCCGATGGAATATATGAATCTGTTCGAATTGATGGCATTGGGCTTAAAAATGCTCCCGATGGCCATTCCTTTCGCCCATTATAAGCATGTCTCGATGGATGATTATTGCGCTAAATTCAAAAACAAAGAATTAGGCGATATCTTCAAACGCTTTATGCCAGAAGCATATAACATCCATTCTTTCTTCTATGTCTGCCAGGCTTTGGCGATGTTAGATGCCGGGGTGGCAGAAGGTGGCTCGCTTCAGATGATGAATCGAATCAAAAACACTTTCCTTAACAAAGGAGGGAAGCTTTTCCTTTCTCAAGGAGTTGCCCATATCGATACCGAAGGAAGAATCGCTAAGGGGGTTACGTTAGAAAGCGGCGAGAAAGTCAGCGCCGATTATGTCGTCACTTCTTGCGATATGCACCACGTCCTCTATGATTTGCTGGACAAGGAACATATCGATCCTTATTTCGCAGAACGTTTTAAGCAGAATGGCAATTATCGGATCATGTCTGCCGTCCAAGTCTCTTTCCGCACGAAAAAAGATCTTTCTTCTTTCCCGAAGATGTTAGATTATCTCATTCCCGTCACCCCATTCTTGGCCGGCAAGATTGACCACTTCTGCATCCGGAATTTCTCTTTTGACCCATTGCTTGGCAAAAACGGATACACGTCCTTCACCGTTTTGATCTTAACCGAAGAGGCGGATTATGATTATCTTAAATCACTTAGCCATGAAGATTATCTCAAAGAAAAAGAGAAAATCGGGGCGTTGATCAAGAAAGAGGCCGTGAAAGCCCTAGGATTCTTAGACGAGGATATCGAATTGCTTGATGTCACGACGCCTTTGACTTATGAACGTTATTGCAACGCCTATAAAGGGGCGTATCAATCTTTTGTCACCACCAAATTCTCCCACGGCTTGATGCGTCAAGGAGAATTCAAGACTTTGGACAATTTCATTGCCACTGGACAATGGATCATGCCACCTGGCGGTCTCCCTGTCGCCCTTTTCACTGGCAAGCATGCGGCCTATCGTCTTTGCAAGATGGAACGGAAACGCTTCCGGAACCCAGAAAAAGAAGACGTGGTCAAAGCAAAATCCCTTTCCACCAAAACCGTCTAAGAAAAACTGGTGTTTGTCCGACACCAGTTTTTTCTTATTCCGTCTTTAAAAGGGATTGTTTTCGTCTAAGAATTGCACTTCTCCCGTCTCGATATCGTATAAAGCGGCGACAACATCGACCCCGTCGCAATCTAATTTTTCTTGGATGACATCCACTTGACCGATGGCATTAAGAATCGAGGCTTTTCTTTCGTCTTGTTCGTTTCCGATTTCTTCCATGATGGGTTTCGTTAATTCCCCCACGTACCCTTCTTTTTGATGATGGATCGCCGCATCCACGGCTCCACAATGGGTATGACCCAGCACCAGAACGAGCGGGGTATGAAGATGATGGATGGCATATTCAATGGACCCTAAAACACTAGGGCTAGCGACATTGCCAGCCACGCGGATGACAAATAATTCGCCGATTCCGACATTAAAAATGTCTTCTGGGATGACCCGAGAGTCGGAACAACAAATCACCGTAGCAAAAGGATGTTGTCCATGAAGGGCGGTCTCTTTTCTGATTTCCGGGGATACGTCCCCTTGATTTTGTTTGGAAAGGAGGAAAATTTGATTCCCTTCTTTCAGACGTTGGTAGATTTCTTTGAGGGTCATGTTATTTTGTTTTGGTTGAGCCAAACCCCCCTTGACGGGAACCATTGGCATGATCGTCATCGGTCACTTCATATTTGACGAAGACCCCTTGGGCGATGCGGTCTCCTGCTTCAATGACTTGTGTTTCTTGGGAGAAATTAAAAAGGGAAATCATAATATGTCCATCATTGTCTGGGTTGCCATAATAATCGGCGTCGATGACGGCGACGGAATTAGAAAGTCGCAATCCTTTTTTGACGGCTAAGGAAGAACGCGGGAAAATCAGAAGCACCTCATCTTCTTCCATGGCCGCTTTTAGGCCCGTCTTAAATAGGTGTGTTTCCCCGGGTGCGATGCTTGCCCCTTCTAAGGCTCTAAGGTCATAGCCAGCGGAACGGGAGGTGGCTCTTTGGGGGAGGGTCACCCTTTCTTTCTCAAATCCTTTCGCGACTTCGAATTTTCTCATTTGAATTTCCTCTATTCTTCCGATATTTTCGCATAATCCTTCTTTTATATCCACCAGGGAAAAGAAAAATAAAAGATGGTTTCCCATCCTGTTCTTGTCTTTTTATTGTAGCCGACTTTTTGATCAACGTTGAGCATTATTTGAAAGAAAACGCTTTGATGAAATTCCATGCTTAAGACATAAGCATTAGATGGTATAGTTACCTTGTCATTTCCAAAGCGGAAAAGAAAACGGAGAAATTGCTCTCCTTTCGTTGTTTCGTCATTGGGAATTCACTTCTATCTAGGAGGAAAACACATGGAAGAAGTAGCAAAAGAAGTTCCGACTTCTGAAGCTTCTGCATCCGAGGAACCTTCAGCGCAGACGCCTGAAGGGGGCGGCCCAAAGAAAGGCATCAAACCTCTTTGGTTAGACCGTTTTTTCCAAATCTCCGACCGAGGATCGTCGATTCTCAGAGAACTGCTGGGTGGTCTTGTGACCTTCTTGGCGATGTTCTACATCCTGAATGTCAATTCCGGCATTCTTTGCAACTGGTTCTCCGGCTTCACCGCCGACGGGAACGTTTGGCTTTACGGCTCAGGGGAAGCGGCAGTCTATATCTCAGCATCCAGCGCTTACTCAGGGCTATTCATTGCCACCGCTCTGTCTGCCGGCATCACTACCATCGTGATGGGTGTCTTTGGCAAATTGCCAGTTGGCCTTGCCTCTGGCATGGGCATCAATTCGATGGTTGCCACCTACGTCATGGGACGGCTTGGATTCAGCTTCGCCCAAGCTATGTGTCTAGTCTTCATTGACGGCGTCATCTTCTTGATTTTGTCTCTTACCCCAGTCCGTGGTTGGATTGTTCGCGCCATCCCTAAAGATTTAAAGATCGCGATCTCTGCCGGGATTGGCCTTTTTATTGCCTATCTTGGGTTAAAAACTTCGGGGATCATCTCCGTTGATGGAGCGTTGGCGATGGGCGATCTGACCAACCCCTCCACCTTGCTTTGTTTAATTGGCGTCGTCTTGGTTTGCGCCTTAAGTTGCCTGCCGCAGAAAAACAAAGTCTTAGCTTGGATTTCTCGTTTCTCGGTCATCATCGTGATGCTGCTCCTTGGCATCATCGAAGCTTCTCTTGCTGAAGGTGGCGTGGCTACTGCTTCTAGCGGATTCCTTCTCTCTTCGGAAGGCAACTGGGGCAATTTCGGGCAGCTCTTTGGCGTGGCTTTCCGAGGATTTGATGCCTTTGTCAAACCAGAAGCCTATGTTGTGGTATTTACCCTTTTATTCATCGATTTCTTCGACACCACTGGCACTTTGGTCGGCGTTGAAATCGGGGCGGGGATGGTCGATAAGAATGGCAATTTGACCGTCGATGACCGAAATGCGATGATCACCGATGCGGCAGGCACTGTCCTTGGCTCGGTGATGGGCACGACCACCGTCACTTCCTTTGTCGAATCCACTTCTGGCGTTGCTGCCGGGGCTCGTACGGGATTAGCTTCTGTTTTGACCGGTCTCTTATTCTGCTTATCGACCTTCTTATATCCGATTTTAGGGATTTTCTCAGGCGCCGTTCCGAATATCGCTTTGGTCTTTGTCGGTGTCTGCATGTTCAAAAACCTGGCCGATTTGGATTGGAAGAATTGGATTTCTATCGTCTCTGGCTTTGTCACCGTGGTCACCATGATCTGCATGGCCTCGATTTCTGATGGTATCGCCTTTGGCTTCATCACCTATTCCCTTTGTAAAGCAATCTCTGGCAAATTCTCGAAAAAAGATATCCCGGTCACCGTCATCGCGGTTTTGTTCTTGGGCCTTTATGTCATGGAATTTGCTTCTGGCATCAAATAATCTTTTTTCAAGGAAAGAGAAGCCTTAGGAATACTCCTAGGGCTTTTTCTGATAAGACGATAAAATACAAGTATGGGAAGGAAGCTGGTCGCCATTGATTTGGACGGGACTCTTTTGGAGTCTTCTTTGACAATCTCCCCTTATAGCGAGAAAGTCATACGCGCCTTGGAAAAGGAAGGCGTCATTGTCGTTTTGGCTTCTGGAAGGCCTTATCGGGCGATTCGGCCATATTATGAACAATTGGGCTTAACTTCGCCGGTGATTTGTTATAACGGGGCGATGGTCTTTAATCCCAAAGATCGTTCTTTTCCTTTGTATGGGAAGACTTTCAAAGCAGAAGATTTAAGGGATATCGCTAAGAAAATGGGCGAAAAATTGCTTTCTTTTATGGCTGAGACGGGGGAAATCATCTATATGGATCAGCCCGATAGTTATTTAGACCACTTCTTTCCTTGGAAAACGGAACATTGCCTTTTTGGAGACATGGGGGAAATCATCCAAGAAGATTGCTACACGGCCGTCTTCCATTGTCGAAATGAAGACGCCCCTCTTTTGCAAAAGGTTGTCGAATCTCATCCGGATATGAAATTCCGTCATTGGACAGCGAATTGTTATTCGGAGGCCTATGTTGAGCATATTCATAAAGGGAGCGCTTTATCTTATATCATGGATGTGATGGGGTTAAGAAGGGAAGATTGTTACGGTTTTGGGGATTCGGACAATGATTATGAGATGCTGGAGCTCGTCGGTCATGGGTATGCGATTCAAAACAGCAAATCGGAATTCTTGAAACAACGCTTCCCAACGACAGAAAAAGGCAACAACCATGACGGCGTTGCCTTGATGTTAGCGAAATTGTTTCGCCTGTCGATTTAAAGGTGGAGTTGTCTCTTTAGCGAGTCGAAGATCAAATCGACTCGTTTTTTGATATCGCGTGGCTCTTTTTGGACCACTTCAACATAAAATTTGCATTTTGGTTCCGTGCCGGATGGACGAATCGCCAGCCAGGAAGAATCTTCGAAAACATAGCGAACGACATTGGATTGAGGGAGAGCAATGGGGGTAGAGCGTCCAGAGAGAAGGTCTGTTTCCGTCAAGGATTCATAGTCTTGGATTTTCACGATCTTCTTTCCTGCCACTTCTTGTAACGGGTTTTGGTGAAGGTTTGCCATCAATTCTTTCATTTTGGCATTGCCTTCTGCCCCTTCGAAATATACCGCCATGGTATGGGCGTAATGATATCCGTATTTCTTCTGAAGGTTCTCATAGGCGATATCTAATGGAATTCCTTTTCGGAAATACCATAACGCCATCTCCGAATAAAGGAGAATCGCCTGAACCCCATCTTTGTCGCGGACGAACGGAGAAATCAAGCAACCATAAGATTCCTCATATCCGAATTCGAAATGAGGACCCTTCCCCAATTTCTCATAATAGCCAATGCGGCTTCCGATATATTTGAAACCGGTTAAGAAAGTTTCTGCCTTAACACCGTAAGAATGGGCGATTTGGCGGCAAAGATCAGAAGAGACGATGGTATCGTAAATAACCCCGTTTTCGGATAACGTCCCCTTTTCTTTTCTCTGAGAAAGGATGTAATCCAAAAGCAAGGCCGCGGATTCGTTTCCTGTGAAACGTTCCCATGTTCCTTTGCTGGATAAATAAGCGATGCCACAGCGATCGCCATCGGGATCGGTGATGACAACGATGTTTCCTTTTTCTTGTTGGGCAAGTTTAATTCCTTCAATGAAAGATTCGGCCGTTTCGGGATTTGGGTTCAAAGTCGCCCCGAAAGCAGGGTCATGAATGCATTGGGAGGCCACTGGGATGATGTGATAGCCACAATCTTGGAATACCCGCATGGCGGATTCATAAGAAGCGCCATGTTGGGGAGAATAGATGACTTTGAAATCGTCTTTTTTCAAATCAGGGTTCAATTGGATCTCTTCCACCAAGCGACAATATTCCTCATCCACTTCTTTGGGAAGAATGGTGGTGATGTTTTTCTTCTCTGCCTTAGGGACTTCGATCTCTAATTCATTGGGTAAGGAGGCAAGGATATCTAACAATCCCTTGACTTGGTCTGGAATTAATTGGCATCCTGTTTCGTCATAGACTTTATAGCCATTATATTCTTTCGGATTGTGGGAAGCAGTGATCATAATGCCTCCGCAGGCTTTCATATAACGGACCCCAAAAGAAAGCTCTGGGGTAGGACGTAAGGCATCAAAAAGATAGGCACGGATGCCTTCTTCGTTAAGGATTTCGGCGGCTTGGGTGGCAAATTCACGAGAAAAGAAACGATTGTCGTGAGAGATTACCACGCCTCTTTCCTGAGCATCAGGATAGATGGATTTGAGATAGATTCCAAAAGCAATGGTAATGCGTTTGACGATGAATTTATTGATTCGGTTGGTACCGAGGCCTAATTTGCTTCTCAAGCCCCCAGTGCCAAATTCAGCATCCTGGAAGAAAGCATCAGCTTTCTCTTCTTCACTCATCGCCTTGAGCTCTGTTTTTTCTTGCTCATTTAATCGGTCAGAGGCGAGCCAACGTTCATAATTCTTCTCGATCTTGTCCATAACGATCCATGCGCCCTTCGGTTTATATTTTACAAACATTTAATCTCTTAAGAAGAGATTTTTGCTCCGATGTAAGCGCATTCTTGAAAGTTTTCCCGTTCAAATTGGACAAAACCCCGCTGGTCTGTTTGAAAGTCAGGGAATGAGCGATCAAGAACTGATAGTTCACGCCATATTTGTTTTTATAAAGGCGGTTTATCTCAAAATCACCGTATTTTCCATCTCCGATGATTGGATGTCCGATGGAAGAAAGGTGGACACGGATTTGATGGGTTCTTCCGGTGAGAAGCTCACATTCGATTAGGGACACTTCTCCATTGGTTTCCAATAAGCGATACTTGGTATGGGCCTCTTTTCCTTCTGGCGACACTTTCACAAGACCGGTTTTAGCGTCTTTTAATAAAGGGGCGTCTATGTTTCCTTCATTTTCAGGAACCCCGACAACAAGAGCGAGATAGCGTTTGTCGATGTTCTCTCTTTCTTTGAAAAGGGCGGTCAATTCCTTCAAAGCGGCATCCGTTTTCCCGAAGCAGACGATTCCTGAGGTATTACGATCCAAACGATGGGCCGGGGCAGGAACGAAGGCATGATTTCTGGGGTTAAATTCTCCTTTGCCGTACAAATAAGAAAGGACATCGTTGACCAAAGTGACCCGTTTCTCATGTTCATCGCCCATCACTAAAAGCCCGGCAGGTTTGTCCACTAAAAGGACATTCTCGTCTTCATAGACAATGGGATGGTTTAAAGGTTTTGCTTCCACTTCTTTTGGCTTAGCAAAATCGGCCATTTGTTGATCGGTGACATAAATCCGGACCACATCTCCTTCGTGGAGGATGGCGTCTTTATGAACCCAATGGCCATTGACCTTTATATCTTTCTTTCGGAAGGCTTTGTAAATGAAGCCAAGCGGGGCTTCAGAGAGAAAACGGCGGACGAATTTTTCGATCCTTTGTCCCTCGTTCGCTTTATCGATTGTGATTTCTTTCATAACGGAAAAAATTATAGCATAACCTGTTGAAAATAAGAGATGTTGCCCCTATAATTCTTTTTGCCGTTTTATGCGGCAGACATACGTGGAGGAATACCCAAGTGGTCGAAGGGGCGGGCTTGGAAAGCTCGTAGGCGGGTAACACTGCGCTAGGGTTCGAATCCCTATTCCTCCGCCACGATTGATTGTCAAGACACGTACAAAAATGTATGTGTCTTTTTTTATCTTATACACTTTGTATATAAGAAGAAAAACGTGCTTCATTCTCTTAACGATACATAATTTTGCCGCTAAATTTTGGCTTATTTATTCTTGACTCATGCCTCTTAGAAAACTGGACAGACATGAGGGTTAAACCCACGTACCCAGTTTGAAATTAGTCTTTTAGGCATCCAATTGGAATGACATACACTCCATCTTCTTCACGTTTATAACCATATTGTGTGGCCGTAATAACTATTTTTAAATCAGGAAGCTTTAGAGGAACTTGATCTTCTGTTTCATTATGCTTTTTAATCAACTCTTCTATTTTGCAAAGGTGTTTTGCGGCATCATCGATTTCTTGCTGCCCTAATTTAAATTCAATCAATGCATATCTACCATCTTGTAAATGTAAAACACCATCAGCCTCCAAGCCATACCTATCGTGATAATAAGATAGTTCCCCTCTCATCTTTGAGGAATAAACTTTTAAATCTCTTATGCACAAGGATTCGAACAAGAAACCAAGAGTTTTAAAATCAGTATTAAAGAAATCAGGACCAACGCCTAATGCCGCAACGGCAATCGATGGATCAACCAGATTTCTTTTTGCACTAGCCCTTATTAATTCTCTGCTCCTAATAGAAGGGCACCAGGCTGGCAAATCATCGATTATATATAATTTGTTTAAAGCATTGATGTATTCATAGAATGTCGATTTTGTCATCCCTGTAGTGGATGTGGCATCCGCAAATATTGTTTTTGTTTCTGCAAGGGTGCAAATATTTCTCGCATAAGATTTTAGTATTATTTCAGCCCATTTCTTGTTGCGTTTAACACCATCAATAGAACTTATATCTTTATTACAAGTTTGAACGAAAATATCTTTTGCCACTTCTAATTTGGACTCTGGTGTTTTGTTAAATAAACTTCTTGGCCATCCACCTCTACAAATAGCAAATATTAATTCATCCATTGTTAATTTGGATTCGACAAATTCAAAGCTTTTTCCATTAAATAAGTCAATCAAAGACACCTCTCCCGTTGATTCACCGCTTTCATATAAGGACATGGGGTACATTCTCAAAGTGGATATGCGAGCTGTCCCTGTATGAGGTGTTTCAATATCGATAGATGAAGAGCCAGTCAAAATGTAAAGACCATTCTCGTTTCTATCATCAACGCTTTTTCTAATAGCACCCCAAATCTTAGGCGCATCTTGCCATTCGTCAAACAATCTTGGATTTTCACCAATTAGCAATTTCGATGGCATTGTATTAGCAGTAGCAAGATATCCATCACGTAAGTCTTCATCCTGAAATTCAATAATACTTTTGGCCTTTTGTTTAGCGCTTGTAGTTTTACCACAACTTTTAGGCCCAACTATTAAAGTTGCACCAAACGAATCTAATTTAAGTTGAAGTTGATCGTCTATGATTCTTTTTTTGTATATTTTAGTTTCCATGAGCGTATTTCCTAAGCATATTCTAGTAGAAATTAATTAAATTCTCAATTTATATTTTACATTTGTGAGGTTTTTTGTCGGACATTTGTGAGGTTTTTTGTCATATATTTGAGAAATGTATGTTGAGTTTAAATCCGCTGTCTCACGGCATCATCGAATGTCTTGTTGTTAGTCAATATTTTTCCCGGTTTTCTTTTATATGTTTTTCCCCGCTTTCTTTTACATTAAAACAGGTTATTTCTTTTAGACAAAAATAGGGTTTTTATAAAAATCGACCAAAACAACATTGGAGTGCTATTTTAGTCGAATAAGTATGCTTATCGGCAATAAATGCAATAGTTTATTGTTCTTATCTATTTTTTGCCGTTAGTGTGTGTACGGACAATTGGACTTCACCACCCGTATGTGTATCGACAATGGAAGACATCAACTGTTATTAAACGCCCGTTTTTAAAGTGGAGACAGGCTTTTTTAAGTCAGTTCTTGTGTCCAAAAATATTTATGCCTTTAGCATATTGATAGGAACGATGTAAATGCCGTCAATTATTCGAGCATCACCGCTTGCAGTGACAATCATTTTAAACGTCGGAAGATGCTGCTCGTTTTCCTTGACTCTATCTTCAATTGATTTGAACATTTATTATTTCTTCTTATATTCTTCTAACAAGAAGGATACGGGGCCGCTAGACCAGCCATGGCAAAGGGAATGTCTGAATCCGACATAGCAATATCCGCCAAAATCACCATGGAGATCTTTCTCTCCTTTTTTTGGCAATTCATCGATTCTCGAAGAGCCTTCCAGCCAATCGACATTGAAATCTTCCCAAAAAGATGTCGCTCCACGAGAAAGCATTCCGCCATAATATTCTTTTAATAATTGAATCGCCTCATTCAAATTTTGTTGGGCGACGGCTTTTAAAAGATAATAAGACATGAATGTCGACATGCCTCTGGCACCATCTTTAATCAGGATTTTGTATGATTCTTCATCGCGATGGAGAAGTTGATAAAAAGAGGCAAACACTTTAGTTTGAGGGATGCCGACTTTCGCTTTATCCAATTTATGGATAATCCCTTCGAGGATTTTCGTATCTTCTTTCGCATCCTGATACATCTCAAGAATTTTCGGGAAGATATATTGAAGAAGCATGATACAGGCTTCTTTTCTCTCGTTTTCGTTGTCTTCTCGATAAGTAGGCCAATCAATGAAATAAGGCATCGCATTAGGGAGATTTGCTTTTAAGAAGTCAACCTTCCCGTCTTCTTCGATCGTAAGATCAAAGAGTTTGATGATTTCGTTGAGATAATCTAAATGTTGATAAACGATGTCCGGTTTTTGATCGAATCGATAAATGTCATAGATAATCAACAAGAACCAAGCGGAATAAGAAGGGATGTTATTAATCCAACATGGCATCGGATTAGAGATCTTCGCTGTTTCAATCGTTTGGTCAATTTGCTCGATATGGCCATAAAGATGGAGAAGAGAATGGATTTCAGGCTCCATATCTCCAATCCAAACGAGACGGTCTCTTTTGATTCCGTCCCAAATCCGATTTTGAACACATAAGGTCACCGTATGGGCCGCGGTATCATAGATTTTATTCAGCAATTCATCTTCGCAGCAAAAAGTATGGATCGGGGCTAAATCGTGATACACCTCTTTGGCGAGAATCATTTTGATTGGGTGATAGGTTTCGCTTTCGCTTAGGAAATCAATTCTTACGAATCTAAAGCCCGTTTCTCCCCTGCTCTCGTCGGAAAAAGCAGGCAAATCAGTGGTAAAGTCCCTTAAGGCGTGGTTGTTCGTAGCGCCTTTTTCTCCAATGGAAGAATAAGTTTCGCTTACCGATTCGCCAAATCTAATTCTGATTTTCGTCAGTTTGTCTTGACCATCTTTGATATGAGAGAGAATCCTTATTCCCCCACAGATCTCCTCACCATAATCTAAAACGATATATCCAGGCCCATGAATGGTTAATAAATCCCCGTCATCTAAAAAGATTTGGTCGTCTTTTTCTTTTAAAAGGGTTCCAACGTTGCTAAGGCTGTCAGAGTAATCGATGATTCTAACCGGATATCGATATCTGATTTTTCTGCTCTCCACTTTCATAAATATCAAGTTATTTTAACACATTAATGGACTTCTTTACGCAATGATATGCTTCTGCATTTAGGCGAAGGGTGATGTTTCCGCTTACAGCCCACTCTTTCTTAAAAACATTGAGACAAAAAACGATCAGCGGAATTTTAAGGTAGAGGTCTTATCCCCTTTTTTATTTAAGATCGACCTTGCGGAAAGTGATAATGCCTGTAAAAAGAGAGAAAGCGAAAAGAAAGAACGTTTCTATATGGGAAGCCATCAATAGATAACCAACATAGTCAGAATGGGTAATGCATTCTCCTTTTCCGGTGAATTGATAGACACAGTTTTGTGAGAGTGAGAAAAAGGAACGCAACCAAAAATGAGGCAGCCAGAGTTCAGCAAGAACAGAAGGAGGCTCTGCGCCATCGGGATTCAAACTTTCGCTGCTCTTGGAGAAAAAGAACATGCCAACGACAAATAAACCAAGAAACACAATGGCACCGCAAATCACACCGGCCCAGCCGTTTTTTAACATCGCCGTCACCGTAAAACATAAGGTGTAGCAGGATAAATAAGCAAAAAAGAGAACCGATAAGCTTTGCAAAAAAGCCCATATTTGTTGCTGACTTTCCAGGTTCTCCGGACTCATCTCCCCAGTTCCCACTTTCAATCCCGCTTCTGGATAGAAAGGCACTTGAAGGAAAAGAGAAAACAAAGAAGCGAAAATTTGGAAAACGACAATCAGGCTCAAGGCAAGCAAAAACCCTGCGAATAACATCGAAACGAAGATGCTGATTCTGCTTCTGCCACAAAGGACCTGACTTTTGATGGTCCCAAGTCGGAAATCGTCTCGTAAGAAAACAAGGGCGAACCCAAGAGAGAGAAGAAAGAATGGGTACGGGGGGATGAAATCGGGGGAAAAAACACTTTCGCTAGAGAATGTCAGCATCCCTAAAGGCAAAATCAAAAGGTGACTAAGGCCCCAACCCCCACGAAAGATTGTGGCGGCGAGGATGGCAGAGATTGCCCCTAAAACACAAAAAAGGGCGAACACAATCCAGTAGGCAACACTCTTCCTCGCCCGGAAGAAAAGCAATTTGACACTATTCATCGTACACCCTCCCCTTGGAATAGATATCCATTAGATTCTCTTTCGAGATGGAGAGGTCATGCATGGAAAGCGAATTTTGTTTCATAGAATCGATCAGATTAAGCGGATCGTCATCATAGAAAACAAAAAATCTACCCCCTTCTTTTCGATAAGAAATGCTATTTTGTTTGAAGAAATCAACAACTCGATTCTCTTCGGAAGACAAGAAAGAAATGATACGTTGCTCTTTTTTCTCCAATTCCGATTTCGAAAGTCTTTTTATTATCTTTCCGTTTTCTAGGAAAACAAAACGGTCACAAAGTTCTTCTAATTCCGCAAGATTGTGACTAGCGATGACAAAAGTGATGTTCTTTTCACGATTAATGGCTCGAATTTGATCAGAAATCTGTTTGAGACCGATGGGGTCTAAACCATTAAATGGCTCATCTAGCATAATGATTTCGCAACCGCCGAAAAGGGCCATAGCAATCGATAGGCGTTGTTTCATCCCCATCGAGAAATTTCTGACGGCCTTCTGATTGTCTTCCAAGCCAACGGTATGCAACGCCTCGCTGATGGCAGAGTCGTTAATCTTCAGGTTTCTTCCTAAGGCATAGGCTTTGATATTGTCACGAGCGGACAATCTAGGATATAGGCTAGGAGCGTCTATTGTGACGCCGATTTTTGTTTTGGCTAAATCGAACGCCTTCCCCTTCTTTTCGCCAAAATACGCAACTTCTCCGGAGTTTGGGATGATAAGGCCACTAAGAATGCGGAATAAAGTCGTCTTGCCGGCTCCATTTGAGCCAACTAGCCCAACGACTTGCCCCGGCAAGATTTCGATCGAAACATCGTCGATTACTTTTGTCTTGTGGTAAATCTTCGTTATGGAATGAGTTTCTATTATCGGCGTCATATTCTTCAACAAAATTGAAACGAATTGATTCTACCACTTCAAATGAAGAGAAGATAAAAATTTCATTTCGTTAAACAAAAGGCTCATAAGATGGCGATAAAAACAATGAAAAATTTTAGACAAGCAATAATGAAAAACAATTGAGATATCAAAGAAGGACACACGCCCCCTTAGATTTCTCCTTTTTCCTGCAATAGAGCATCCATAGAAGCAATCTCTTCATCGGATGGGACATAAACGTAGGGAACGTTACGTTTTAATCCCCGGTAATCCAAACCATAGCCAAGGAGGAATTTATTCTCGTGCAAAACTTTCCCTACATAATCGATTTGAACTTCGACTTGGCGGGGTGGCCGTTTATCAAAAAGAGCGCACACAAGGATCCGTTTTGGATGTCCTTTTTGTTTCAAGTGACGGATTAAAAAATCCATCGTGATGCCAGAGTCCACCACATCTTCGACAATCACCACGGTACGATCGTCGATATCATAAGAAAGATCCTGGATCAGTTCGACTTTTCCCGTGGATTTTGTGCCATCATAGGAACAAAGATGGACATAATCTTCAAGATTTGGGATGGTGACGTGCTTTAGAAGGTCCACCATGAATTTCATGGCTCCCTTCAGGACGCAGACGAAAAGCGGGAGTTTGACTTCGCTTTTCAAATCTTCGGAAATCTCAGCGCCCAATTCTTTGGTGATAGCCAAGATCTCCTCCGATGACAAAACCATCTCTTTCATATGGTTTCCGCCCTCCAAATTAGATACTTTATTGTAGGTTGTTTCTGATTCTTCCGAAACCATTTTTAAAAGAAAGCGGTATCGAATAAAAAAAGGTCACTTTTATTTTTCGTTGGGGCTATACTTAAAATGACGGAAAAGTGAAATGGAACCAAACGCAAACACTCTCTTGTTCTCCCTAGGCTCTAATCCAACCTTGGCTAATAATGTAGCTTCCTTGCTAGGAATCACCTGTGAAAAGGCAAAAGTCACGCACTTTGCCGATGGTGAAGTTTTCTCCAAACCTTTAATTTCCGTCAAAGGGAAAGATATTTTCATCATCCATTCCACTTTCTCCCCCGCGAATGAGAGATTGATGGAATTGTTGGTCTTCATCAATGCCTTACGCAATGACGATGCCGGAAGAATCGTCGTTTTTATTCCTTATTATGGTTATGCCAGACAAGACCGTGTGCTCAATGAAGGAGATCCGGTTTCTGCCGTTTTAGTATCCGATTTGCTCAAAGCCGCCGGAGCCGACAAACTTTATACCTGTGATTTGCATTCCTTGAAGGTCTTGCCTCAATTTGGAATCGAAACTGTCAATATCTCTGCCATGGAACTCTTTGCCAAAATTTTCAAAGAGAAACTATCGGCGGCCAACGTACATTTCAATGACGTTTGCGTCATCTCTCCTGACCACGGAGGCGTTGCCCGTGCCCAAGCTTTCGCCAATTTAATCCCTGGTTCTTCCTTTGCTTACGCCGACAAACATCGCCCCGTCCCAAATAAAGCCAAAGTCCTTGCTTTGCATGGCAATGTGCACAATAAAGTCTGTATCTTAGTTGACGATATCATTGATACGGCTGGCACCATGAGCGCCGTTGCCTCAATTCTTCTTGAGGAAGGGGCGAAACGTTGTTGGGTTGCCGCCACGCATGGCGTCTTCTCAGGGAATGCCCTAGAACGATTACAAAAAGCAGGTGTCTCGGAAATGATGGTCTCCGATTCGATCGAGAATAAAAACCCTGGGATTTCCACAATCACCATCGCCCCATTGCTGGCAGAGGCAATCCAGAAAGAAATTCACTCGAATTAAAAACACCTTGGAATTTTTTCTCAAGGTGTTTTCTTTTGTCTCTAAAGCGATTGATTCTTAGATCTCATTCCCAGAAGAAAGGGACTTTTCTTTTTTCTCGCGGAGGATAAGGTTCATCACAATCCCAAGAATCATCGCCACAGAAACGGAGGTGATGGAGACGCTTCCCTTGCCGGTGGCAAAAGAGAAGACCAAACCCCCGATGCCAGCGACAAGAATAACGGAGGCGACGAACATATTCTTCGTTTTAGCCATATCAATCTTTTCATTGATCATCATCTTGACGCCAGAAGAAGCGATAAAACCATAAAGAATCATCGACACGCCCCCCGTAACACAGGCAGGGATAGTTTCGGTTAGGGCCATGATGGGACTTAAGAAACCTAAGGCAATCGCCATCAAACAAGCGATGATCATCACCTTGACGGAAGCGATTTTCGTGACTCCTACGACTGCCACATTTTCACCATAAGTCGTATTCGCCGCCCCACATAGAATTCCCGATAAGCCAGTGGCTACCCCATCGCCGATTAAGGTCCTTGATAATCCTGGGTCAACCAAAAGGTCTCGTTGGAGAATTCCTGACATATTCTTATGATCTCCGATATGTTCGCAGACAGTAACAAGGGAAACGGGGATAAAAATCAAAGCAGCTTGGCCAATCGCACTTCCGCTCAATCCAACAACGGAATCCGATTGCGCACCGACAAGGAAGAGGAATTTCGGATAATCGAGGAAAGATTGAACTCGGATATTGGAGAAAAGATTCACAAGAGGACTAAAATCAATGACTTTCCAATAATCGTTGTTGGTCGCATAGCCAATGCCGGTGAATAATGCGGCGAGAAGATAACCGCTTACCATTCCGATCAAGAAAGGAATCAAAGACAGAATCTTCTTTCCATAATGAGCGCTGAGGGCGGTGACAATCATGGCAAAAAGACCGGAAATAATCGCACACCAGTTATAGTTCATGCCATTGCCAGAAGCAGAGGTAAGATTGGCGATCGCCGAACCCGCTAAGCCAAGTCCGATGACCATGATAACCGGACCTACGACAATCGGAGGGAGAAGCTTGTTCAGCCAGGCGACCCCGAAGATTTTGATTAATAATGCGATTAAGCAATAGACTACACAAACCATCAGCATGCCGACAGGCAAAATCCAAAGATTGATGGCAGAGAAAACAACGCTTCCATCAGCCAAGGTTTCATAGACCCCATCGACTTTAATCGCTTCCGCCATGGCAGCCATATAAGCAAAAGAAGAAGCCAAGAACATCGGAGATTTTTGTTTTGTGACCAGCAGATAAAACAAGGTACCGATCCCAGCCGAAACCAAAGTCGGCGGCAACATCAAAGCAGATAAGGAAACTGTTTCTCCTCCAAAATTGACCGTATATCTGCCATAGACGATCAAAGGAACCGTGATACAGGCGACAAACATCGCCAAGACATGTTGGATGGCAAGAACGATTGCCTGTCCTTTTTTCTTAGGAAATTCGTTCACGTCGAGAATGAGGTTTGAGGATTTTTCCATACGCTTTGCTCCTTTCTTGAATCTTCTTAAAAAGAAAGGTCCCCGAAGAGACGAGGACCTTAAAGATTTTGAGGATTCAATGGGTGGAAAGAGAACGAGAAGAGACACAACCCCCAAGAGATTTTGATTCTCGTTTGGCAGGTCGATTTCGGTTTCATTTCTCTTACCCCTGCGAATAACTTTAAGACAGCCGGAATATTTTTCAAGAAAATTATTTTTATCCAACTCCTTTTCTAAAGAAAAATATTTTAAAAGCCTCCGTTTAAGGGAGGCGTGCATTCGTTTTTCCTGTTAGAGATTAGCAATGACGTTCTCTAGGATGGCCACGCAGTCGCGAGCGGCATCACGTGATTTTTCCTGATATTCTCCTGCCCCGCCGAATAAGGTGTCGGCGATGACTTTGAAAAAGAGAGCGGGAACTCCATTGCGATGGGCGGTAAGATAGATTCCAGCGGCTTCCATTTCACAAATGTCTGCCCCGAATTGATCGCGGATCTTCTTTTTCTCGGCAGGATCGTCAACGAAGATATCGCCCGAAGCGCAACGAACTTCGAGAATGTTAGGATCCACTTCCAAGGCTTTTTTCCTTAACGCTTCATCCGTCGTTAGGACCACCGAAGGGAATTCGATGTGTCTTCCGATCTCAACGTGGTCGATGGCGGAGGTGTCAAAACGGTAATCGACGATCTCTTTGACAAGACAGCTTAACGCATGCCCTAATTTCTCGCTCAATCCCCCAACGACGCCATAATTGAGAATCATCTCCACATGATATTTGTCGATCAAATATTGTGTTGAGGCGGCAGCAGCCACTTCTCCGATTCCCGAGGGGATGACATAGAGTTCATAATTCTCTTTTTCGTAGCAAGAAATCTCATAACCCCTATCTTTGATGGTTTCCTTAGGGTCACCATAAGCGGCCTTAAACGGTTCAAATTCTACAGCGATGACCATTCCGATTCTTTTTTTCTTCATAAAATCCCCTCAATAACGCAAATCCGTGTCGTTTTTCATATATTCGCGGCGTTTGTCTTCGACTTTATCATAAAGCGAAGAAAGTTCCTGGAGATCCCTTTCGATGGTCCGACATTCTCGCGCGAAAGAATATTCAAAATCCTTTTCGTCATCGAGATAACAGAACGACAAATAAACCGAATGGGCATAATAATTTCGTTTATGGACGATATCGAAAAGAGTCCGGTATTCCTCTTGATTGAATAATGGCTCATCCCAAGATTGATCATATTCTTGAAGTTCGTGGACGACTTGGCCTAGGGTAAGACGACGGTCTTCCATTTCCATCATGTTCTTTTTGAAGCCTCCGTCGGCCATAAACGCATAAATGTATTTGACATCGTGCTCGATGCACTGGCAATACATCAAAATCTCTCCGACTTTCTGGTGAAATTCTTCTAATTCCATAGGCACATTTTGAAACAAATTGAAAGAAAAAGATAGAGGGACGATGGACAAAAGATTTTCGGAATGGTGATTTTTTATGAACCTTTTCCAATAAAACAACTAAAATGGTTTTTGGATTCAGTAGGACTCAGGAGGAAAAAACATGAGTTTACTTAAAAAAGCAATCGCTGAATGCATCGGTACTTTCGTCCTCACTTTAGTGGGATGTGGCACGGCTCAGCTTATCTGCGGCGCTGACGCGGGCGGATATGCGGGCACTGCCCTGGCATTTGGTCTTGCTATCGTTGCCATGGCTTATTCCATCGGCAACATTTCTGGCTGCCACATCAATCCAGCCGTCTCTCTTGCGATGTTAATCGCTGGCAAGATGTCCGTGAAGGACTTCCTCGTCTATGTCGCCGCCCAACTTGTCGGTGGCATTCTCGCAGGCGCACTCCTTCTTGCCTTCTTCCATGGCGACGGTCTTGGTTTGGGAACCAATGCGATTCAACCGATTCTTTATGTCGACGGACAGCTCGCTGCTTCCAGCTACATCTTGGCTTTGCTCGCTGAAATCGTCTTAACCGCGATCTTCGTTGGCGTCATTCTCGGTGTCACCAGCAAAAAAGAAAACAATGCCGTTACCGGCCTTGTGATTGGCGGCGGTTTGACCTTTGTCCACCTTCTTGGCATCGGTCTCACTGGCACTTCTGTCAACCCAGCCCGTTCCATTGGCCCAGCACTCTTTGCCTTAGCAAATGGCATTGGGGAGCCAATCAAGCAAATCTGGATTTTCATTATCGGTCCGCTCGTTGGCGCTGCCATTGCTGCTCTCATCTTCAAATTACTTGAAGGAAAGAACGCCAAAGAAGCTCCTGCCGAGGAAGCAAAATAATCGGGAAATTGTTTCCCTATTGAATCCAAAAGGCCAGCGTTGTTGCTGGCCTTTTTCTTTTTCAAAGGGTCGTTAATCAAACAAAGCGGAGATTTCTTCTAATTTAGAAATGATCTCGATATGTTGGGGGCACATCCCTTCACATTGCCCACAATGGAGGCAATCAGAGGCTTTCCCTTTGCCTTTAATTCTTCTTTCGTAATAGAATTTCGCATCTTCGGGATCTACTCCCATCTTAACCATGTTGTAGCAGGAAAAGATCTCTGGGATTGGGATATTCATCGGACAGCCCTCGGTGCAATAATGGCAAGCCGTGCAAGGAATAGCGTCTTTGAAGAGGAGCGTGGTGGCTTTTTCGACGATTTTCTCTTCCTTCTCGCTCATCCCTTCGAAATGTTCCATATAAGAGGAGTTATCTTCCATTTGTTGGTAGTTGCTCATTCCTGACAAGACGACCATGACGCCTGGTTTGGAGGCGATCCAGCGAATGGCCCAAGAAGGAATGGACCTATCTGGCTCTTCTGCGCGGAATAATTCCTGGACCTCTTTGGGAGGGTTGGCGAGAATCCCCCCTTTAACCGGCTCCATCACGATGATCGGCTTATGATGTTTTCTGGCTATTTCATAATTGAGGCGCGATTGAACGTTAACGTCTTCCCAGTCGGCATAATTGAGCTGAAGCTGGACGAATTCAACATCGGGATGTTTCGAAAGAATCTCATCTAAAAGTTTCGGGGTGCCATGGAAAGAAAAGCCATAATGACGGATCAATCCCTTCTCTTTCAGTTCTTTCACATAATCCCAAAGATGATAGTCCTCATATTGTTGATAATTGTCATCCATCAAGGCGTGCAATAGGTAATAATCGAGATAACCCGCCCCTGTCCGTTCCAAGGAGACATAAATCTCGTTTTTCGCCTCTTCTTCCGATTTGGCCGCGCCGGCATGGAGTTTGCTGGTGAGATAAAAAGAATTTCTTGGATGACGTTCTACCAAGGCCTTGCGGATGGCTTCTTCGCTGCCGGGATAGACATAGGCGGTGTCGAAATATTTAAAGCCGCGGCTTAAAAACAAATCGACCATTTTGCCAGTCTCTTCGATGTCGATGCTATTGTCCTTCTTTTTCGGAAGGCGCATCAGGCCAAAGCCTAGTTTCTTGATGTCTTGATCTATCATTTTCTCTCTCCTTGATTTGATTATCGGATGAAGGAGATGGGAAGTGCAAGATGTGCAAATCAATAGTTCTTATTTTCGGAATTATTTATAATCAGACCATGAAAGAAAGAAAAACGATCAATCGCGATCAAAGAATCGTAAGAACCTCGATCATCGGAATCGGGGGCAACGTCGTCTTAGTGGGCTTTAAGGCCTTCATCGGCTTCTTGGCTGGCTCGGTTTCCATCATCATGGACGCCTTAAACAATTTAACGGATGCCTTATCTTCCGTTTTGACGATCATCGGTACCAAACTATCTGGCAAGCGGCCGAACAAAAAACACCCCTACGGGTACGGCCGAATTGAATATTTGACCTCTATGATGATCGGGGCTTTGATTTTATTCGCCGGCGGCTCGGCCATCTATGAATCGATCCGTTCGATCGTCGATTATTTCCAAACCGGAACGATGGCCAATTACGATTTGTGGGCGTTTGTCATTGTCGGCGTTGCCATCGTGGTGAAAATCCTTCTAGGATTGTTCTTCCGTTGGCAAGGAAAGATCGCAAAATCGGAAAATCTAAAGGCCTCTGGCATGGACGCTTTGTGGGATGCCTTATTGTCTCTTGCCACTTTTATTGGGGCATTCGTCAACTATTTCTGGCATTTCTACGTAGAAGGGTATTTAGGCATTCTCATTGGCATTTTCATCATTAAATCCGGAATTGAGGTGTTATCAGAATCGTTGAATAACCTCATCGGCCGCCGGATCGTCAAAGATTTCGCCCAACAACTCAAATCAGAAATCGGTTCAATTCCTGGGGTCTATGGGGTCTATGACCTGTTGCTCAATAGCTATGGCGAAAATGAGGCCAATGGCAGCGTCCATATCGAAGTCAAAGACGACGCCACAGCAAAAGAGATTGAACAGATTGAACGACAAATTCAGGCTTTGGTTTACGAAAAACATCGAATCATCATGACGATTGGAATTTACGCCCAAAATCAATCCACGCCCCTATCGGTTTCCATGAAATCGTTCTTGATTGAATGGGTCAAAAAGAACCCGAATTTCATTTCTCTCCACGCTTTTTCCGTGGACGAAGAAAGAAAATTAGTTCATTTCGATTTGGTTCTTTCTTTCGAAGAAAAAGACCCAGAAGGCTATGCCACTTCCTTAAAAGAAACCCTGGAAGAGAAATACGAAGGGTATCAATTCTCCATTGTTTTGGATAGAGATTATACCGACTGAAGTATTAACGATATTGTTTGATTAAGGCCTGGAAGCGTCCCTTCCGGGTCTCTTTTTTGATCCCAAGAAAAAGGAATTTCCCAAAACCTTCTATGGAGACACGTGCCCCTTCTTTTAATTCGTGGGCGTTGGCGACAACCGTCTCTCCTTCGACGAAAACGTGTTCACCGCGAATTAAGTTTTGAGCATCGCCTCGAGATAAATGAAACACTTCGGCGAGGATATTATCTAAACGATTGGAAGCAATATTGATTTCCTTTTCGATGAATTCTCTTTCCCAAGGGCATTCGCTTGGTTTCAGGATCTCCGATCTGATGTCAGTATGTTTGATGCGGCTCATCTTTTCTTTGACGATTGGAGCCACTTCTTTCAAGAGAAAGACATAGGCTTCTGGCCCCTTGACCAAGATATCTCCGAATTCTTCCCGTTCTAACCCTAAGCTCATTAAGCTTCCTAGAACATCGCGATGGGTGAAAGTGTCTGCAAACTGAGGGGCTTTCGGATAAAGATGGAGACAAATGATTTCTTCTCCTTGATCAATCAAAACCTTATAGGTTTCTTGGTCGTAATAATCAGGCAGGAAAAAAGCACATTTCCGGTCCGAATCCGTTTGACCGCCGTAGAAAAAATAAGCCGAGCCGAATATTGTTCCTTCCGCGGAAAGATATTTTTCTTCCTGAAGAATCTTCTGGAAAAGGTTTTGCTCGCTTAAGCTTAAAAATCTCGTCCTGGTGACATATCCCTGATTCGCCGCTTTTGAGGCCAAATCGCGAATTCTCCCCTTTAAAATGTTTTTCTCTTCCATAACCCTATTCTTTTATCCTTAGAAAGTCTCGTTTGCCTAGATGGGTGATATCTAACAGACCTGCGTCTTTTAGTTTCTTGACGCAACGGTTGACCGTCGGCATGGATATTTTACTTTGTGAGGCGATTTGCTGGGCGGAAAGACCAAAAGAACCGTAGATTTTAGCCTGCGTTAGCATTTCCACGATTTGCTTATCGCTTTTAGAGCCTTTGAATTGGATTTTAGCGGTGAGATCCTTGAAAGCTTTGTTCTTCTGCTTAATCTCTTGCAAAGAGAAATCGAGACCGTCTTTCAAAATCGATAAGAAGGCGAAAACGAAATGGGAAAGGTCGCCATGATTGTCTTTACTTTCAGTCTCTTTAACGGTTTTTGTGAACCATTCTTCATAACGCTCAATCATCTGAGAAAGATGAACGGCCAAGAAGGGACTGACCTCGTTTTCATAGAAAACCGATAATAAGAATTTCGCGAAGAAATAGTTGTCGTTGTAATAAGGCATCGAAGATAAGAACAGATAGAAAAAGATGGCACTTCTGCTATAAGGGTCCAAATCTTGGCGATTAAGAATAAAGAGAGCCTGATCCATCTCCTTGATGATATTGGCTTCCCCATCTACTCCTCGAATAAAGTCAAAGCGGTTGGAGGGATCCCCGATTCGCAAAGGCTCATCACGGAAATAATGGAATTTTTTGATCGTTTTGCGGTGATGGATAATCTGCCTTGGAAGAATCACCGATTCATAATATTTACGAATGTCGTTAATCGTTTTTATCGATCTGGTTTTGCCTTCGATGATCTCCCGATAACCATCGATGATGGATTTATTGCTATTGGGAGAGCCATAAATGAAATAGTTAAATAGCGTCTTGGGGGTTGCGCTTAAAAATTGGACTTTGAAATCACTTAGCATTTCTTTGATGAGACAGCGTTGCAATAATTGTGACTGCGTAAAATCGTTTAGTTGATCAAAAAGAAAATTAAGCTCAAACACTTTTTCCGTGATGGTTCTTACCAAAGAAAAAGTCGCCAAGTCATAAGTGAACCAAGTTTCTCCTTCATTGAGCAAAATGCAATTGAGTGATGATTTGCGTCTGCGGACTTCTTGTTCCAGAACGTCTTTCGGAAGACGAGCGCTCATTTGAAAAATCGATTCGTGATCCATGAGAATAGTCTATTTTTATTTCTATCATTTTTCAATATTTTGATAGTTTTATATTTCAGTTAGATTTGTTTTTGTTTTTAGTCAATGTTAAGGTGGATTAAGCGTTCTTTTTTCCTTTTCTTCTCGTTTTGTTTAAAATTGGCTTAAAGATAATAAAGGAGATCATCATGGCTTCAATTTACGATTACCGTTTGCCAACCCCAAAAGGGGAAGAGGTTTCCCTGAAAGAATTCCAAGGGAAGGTGTTGCTCATTGTGAATACTGCTACTGGATGTGGATTCACCCCTCACTATAAAGCATTGGAAGAGCTTTATGAGGAGTTCCACGACAGAGGATTGGAGATCATTGATGTGCCATGTAACCAATTTGGCCATCAAACTCCAGGAAGCGATTCTGAGATCAGTGAATTTTGTACCCTCAATTATCAGACTCAATTCCCACATTACAAAAAGAGTGATGTCAATGGTGAGCATGAACTTCCCCTTTATACCTATTTAAAATCACAAAAAGGCTTCGAAGGGTTTGGAGAAGGAGAGACCGCTCAGTTCATGGACCAGTTCTTAAAAAAGAGCGATCCGAATTATCAAGCGAGTTCCAGCATCAAATGGAACTTCACGAAATTCTTAGTAAACCGCGAAGGAAAGGTCGTCGCCCGCTTTGAGCCGACAATCGAGATGTCTTCGGTTCGCGAAGCGGTAGCAAGGCTCATTTAAATTTAAGCAAAGCGATAAAAAGCAGACCGGAAATGAGATGAGACCCTCCAGTTGGAAGTCCAACATATGGGGCTCACCTCAAAACTAGGGCCTGCTTTTTCTATATGCCATAACCGTTTTAGTCGTGCCTACGATAATTCTCTAACAATTCCAATGCTCCTCCGTGCAATCGGGAATTCTCGGCCGCTAAAGCCATATAATGAGATTCCAAAGATTTTTCTAGGGAGGTGTCTGGAGCTTGATCTAGGCCTGTAACGACATCGTAAAAGCGATTGACGATGCCAACATCTCCTCCGCCATGCCCATAAGGGGTGTAACCTAGTTCGGAGATTTTCCAAATGCGTTCTTCCCCAAGGAAAGTTTTTAAGCGAATGATGCCGTCAAATTCTGCAAGCAAGATTTCGCCTTTCGTGCCAAAGAAACGGATATCTCTACCTCCATGGGCGGTGAAGCCTTCCATTTTCAAAGTGGCGGTGACTCCGTTTTCGAAACGCATGATCACGGTTTGGTTGTCAACAACGTCATTGTCACATTGATAGACGCATTTCCCATAAGGGCCTTCACGCAAGGCTTTCATGATGGCCTCTTCGGTTTGAGGATAAGCATCCGTAACGGCATTGATTGGCCAGACGTTCTGTTTTCGTCCTTCCTCATCCCAAAGATTCATATAGATTCTTGGGGCGCTATATTCGCAAGATCGACAATATCGGCAATCTAAGCAACGTTTGGCGGCCCCTTCTGGCATATTCTCTTTTTTGAAATAACGAAGGTCGCCGAAGGAAGAAAGCGAATGACAAGGGCTGTTAGCAAAGAATTGCAATAAATCGAAATCGTGGCAGCATTTTGCCAGAATCATCGGAGTCGTTTCTTGGGATTTATGCCAATTGCCACGAACAAAAGAATGGGCTTGATGCCAAAAACAGACGTTTTCCGTATGATCGATGCTGACTAATTCGCCAATGGCTCCTTGTTCGAGTAATTCAGAGATTTTATGAATCATCCCCGTATAACGGAGAACATGGCAAACCATGATTTTGCAGCCTGAAGATCGGTAAGCTTGGTAAAGATCATTCAATTCTTCAACATCATCAGAAATTGGTTTTTCCAATAAGATGTCATATTTCCAGCGAAGAGCTTTGAGGGCTTGTCTTACGTGGATGCGGTCCATCGTGCAAATCAAGATGGCATCGCTTCTTTTTGCAGCGAAGAAATCATCTTCCTTTTCAAAGCGATTTTCAGAGGACACGCCAAAAAGCGTGCCATATTTTTCTCTCCGGACGGGGTTTGGCTCTAAAATGGCGTTGATCTTCCATTTGTCTTTTTGCCCATTCATGATGGTGCCGTAAGTTTCTCCCCCACGACCCCCACAGCCTAAAATCGAAACCGTAATCACTCGTCCTGCCATAGCCTTACTCCAAAACTTATTTTCATTATAAAAGTCTTATTCTAGGGAAAGTATGTTTTTCGCTGTTTTTGTCCTAACAAAGGGCACAGCAAAAGATATCTTTCTCCACGGTATGGTTTTGAATTTGGCAAGAAAGAGGGATTAGGCGGCCTTACAAAGGTTGGTGAGCAACAATTGCATCGTCTTGGTGACGAATTGATGACGATCAATCTCACGATAACGGCCTGCCGCTTTGAGGGCGGAGACACGTTCTTCTGATGGACAAATCAATGGATAGATCCCATAGAGGGAGGCGACGAAAAGATTGATGAAATTGTCTTTTTCGACCTCACTGATGTCTTCGAACTGATAAGAAAGACCTTCCATAAACTTCTGATAGAAGGCTTCTTCCCACCCTTTGCGGTAATCCGCAAGATGGGCAATCGTGGAATTGGTCTCGATCGAATTCTCATAAGAAGAAACCAACTTCAAGAGATAAAGGTGTTTTAAAATCACCTCGCCAAGTTGCTCGGCAAGCTCATCGCAGCTACGTTGATCTTTGGTGAGAGCTTTCTTGAGATCCTCGCCCATCGCGCTGTATTCTCGCAAGAGAATGTCCAAGAAGATTTCTTCCTTCGAGTGATAATAATTGTAAATCGAAGGGCGCGATAGGTGCGTGTAAGCTGAGATACGTAAAAGGTTCACGTACTCATAGCCGTACTTCTTGTAGAGTTTTTCCGCTGCTTTCATAATGTCCTCGCGGATGGATTGGACTTTTTCCTGGGTATATGCTTTTTTCATGATGTAGCCTCGCTTAAAGATTAATTTTTTAATGACATTTTGTCAATGTAGTTTCGTTCATTTCTTAAAAATTTTCTCATTAAATGATTATAATTAGCCCATGGATTGGTTTTGGATACTCCTGATTGTCTTTGGGGCTTTGGTGGTCTTGATTGTCGCTCTTTTGTTCATCATAGGAAGAATTTTGGTCCTCAAAATTTGTCGTCCAGACCATTATAGTCGTGATTATTGTTATCAAACGGATCAGGAAAAAGGAGTTCTTGTCGATTGTCCCCCTTTAAAACGCGACCGTTGGAATTTCCTAATGCCTGACGGCTATTGCATTCATGGGGACGTATCTTTGCAAGACCCAAAGAAGTTTATCATTTTCGTCCATGGATACACGTGGAGCAGAGAAGGCGGGCTCAAATACGTCAAATACTTCTATTCTGAAGGATATTCCGTGATTCTTTATGACCAGCGTGGGCATGGGGACAATCGCGATGTCGCCACCACCATGGGTTATCAAGAGGCCAAAGACCTGAAGGAGATCATCCGACAAATCCGCGAAAAATACGGCAAGGAAACGGAAATTGCCTTGCATGGGGAATCGATGGGGGCCGCAACGGCATTGGAAGTCTTGAAATACGAGAAAGATCTCTCTTTCATCGTCGCAGATTCACCTTATTCTTCATTAAGAAATCTCGTGAAGTTCCAGTTGGGTTTGATGCATCTGCCATCTTTTTTGATTCCTTTTTCCAATTTTTGGTTTAAGAAACGTTTTGGATTCAAGCTCGATGATGTCTCTGCGCTGGAGGCGGTAAAAGACAGCCATGTCCCTTTATTATTGTTGCAAGGCGATGATGATTTGCTAGTGGGCAAAGGGCAGATTGATTTATTAAAGGACCACACTTCTGCCTATTGTGAGACGTATCATTTTCCTTCTTCGCAACATACCTGCGAACGTTTCGATTCGCCAGAAGAATATGAAAAAGATGTCCGCCATTTCTTGACGAACATCTTGCGGAAATAAAGATTTGCAAATCAGCTCCGCCCACTTGCTATGACAAGATGGCGAATCGAGTTGGCGAGCTTTTTAGAGAAATCTTTCTTAGAGGCCCGATAGACCCAATTCTCATTCGTAAGAACGGATGGGCGGTTGATACGGGCTGAATTATCTAAATGCAACAAATCTTGCAACGGAATGATGGTTCCTAAGCATGGATAGGCCATGGCGAGGCGATTAATCGTATCGGTGAGTTCATCCAAAGTGCCATCTCGATAAGGAATCTTCAAAAATTCGCAACAACGACGTACCACCTTTTGATAAACAGAGAATTGTTCTTCATTCAATCCTTTTAAAGTGCCCATCACGGTTTCGTTGTCATGGGTGCCGGTATAGGCGATGGCGTTAAAAGAGGCATTCCATGGTTTGTTAGAATCCTCTTCGGATTCGTTGTTGATCCCAAAAAGAACGACTTCCATTCCTGGATATCCCGTTTGATTCATCAAATCGATCACCCCTTGGTCAATCACCCCAAGGTTCTCGGCAACAATCGGCAAGTCCGTTTTATCTTGAAATAAATCGAAAGCCGGGCCATCGTGCCACCAACCGATTTTCGCATCTTCCCTGCCATAAGGAATCTCATAGAACGCGGAGAAGCCACGGAAATGGTCGATGCGAAGAATATCGAAGATTTTCAGATTCTCTTCGATCCGGCGATTGAACCAGGCATAACCCGTGCTTCGTTGATAATCCCAATCGTAAATCGGGTTACCCCAAAGCTGTCCTAAATCCGAGAAAGCATCCGGTGGGACACCTGCCACAGTTTTTGGGGAATGATCTTCGTTGAAGGCGAACAATTCAGGATATTTATAGGCTTCGACCGAATCATAGGCGACATAAATTGGCATATCCCCCATGATTTCGATCCCTTTTCGATTCGCATATTTCTTCAAAGCTTTGTATTGTTTGAGGAATTCAAATTGGGTCCAAACGTAGAAAAGATAATCGTTTTTATAGGCCTTCTTGACCTTTAGTTCCAATTCGGGAGTGTAATTTCTTTCTTCCCCATCCCATTCATACCAAGGCCGATAATGGTTCTTTTCTTTTAATACCATATAGAAGGCAAAATCATTGTACGTCCCTTCCCGAACGAATTTTCGGAAGGATTGGTTTTGTTTGTTAAAGCGAGAGAACGCCGTCCGTAACGTCCCTAAACGATGATAGAACAGATACTCATAATTGACGTGTTGGGGATCGGTTCCATAAAGCTCATCGTGGATGTCTTCTTTTTTCAAGAGGCCTTCTTCTTTCAATAAATCCAAATCGATGTAGTAATAGCTAAGCCCGTTGGAAGAAGGAGATTGATAAGGAGAGTCTCCATAGCTGGTGACATTTAAGGGCAACATCTGCCACACTTTGGCCCCAGAAGCGAAAAGAAAATCCACAAAACGGAATGCGTCTTTCCCTAAAGTTCCCACTCCGTGCGGCGAAGGGAGAGAGAATAATGGCATCAGAATGCCGAAGAATTTTTGATTGTCTTTCATGTGTTCACCTAAACCGAGGTAATTGTACAACATTTTCTCTCTCTGGGGAGAAGGAAACCATTTGACATTGATTAATACAGTTAATACAATGACTCTATCTGAAGGAAGTTTTATGCGATTCAACGGAAAAAGCCCGATTTTCGAACAGATTGCCCAATATTACGAAACCCTCATCGACAAGGGGGTTTTCGTCACGAATCAAGAAATGCCTAGCATCCGCGAAGTCGCTTTGGTTGAAATGGTCAATCCCAACACCGTCCAGCGCGCTTTTACGAAAATGGTTGAGGACGGATATTTGAGAGCCATTCCGAAAAAAGGGTTCTATGTCCTTAAAACGATCAGCGAACGGGATCGTCTCAACCTTTTGAAAGAGAAACTGACGGCCTTGTTAAAAGAAGGCTACAGCAAAGAAGAAATTACCAAGATCTTAGAGGAGGATAACCAATGATAGAAATTAAAGACCTCGACAAGACATTTGATAGCAAAGACGAGCCGGTTCATGCCGTCAATCATTTGTCGGTCACCCTGTCGCCTGGCATCACTGGCCTAGTAGGCGAAAACGGGGCTGGCAAATCTACTTTATTTCGTCTGATTGCCGGAACGATAAGCAAAGACGGAGGCAATGTCACCATTGACGGATTGGACCATTTAGACCCAAAAGCCAAAGAATCATTGTTCTTTTTGCCAGATGAGCCTTATGCCCCCGCCCGTTATAACGCCATGGAAGTCGCCAAATTCTATTCGGTTTTCTACCCATTTGATATGGAGAAATTCGAGCGGCTTCTCGATAAAGTCTCTCTGCCAAGAAACCGCAGGATCACCAGTTTCTCCAAGGGCATGAGAAGACAATTGTTTTTGCTAATTGCCTTCTCCGTCAAATGCAAAAATGTCTTATTGGATGAAGCCTTCGACGGATTGGACCCGCTGGTGATGGAGACAATTCGCGAAGAAGTCTTGAACATGGCCGAAGAAAAAGAAAAGACCATCGTCATCTCTTCGCACAACATCAATTCCATTCAGCGTCTTGCCGATGCGATTATGATTCTTTATAGCGGCAAGTTGGCCGAGCAAAAACAAGAAAACGACATGGGAAAAGAGCTCGTCAAATATCAAATGCTCACGAAGATCCCTGTCACGGAAGACGCCCTTGTTGCCCGTGGGGTGGAAGTCGCCTCCATCAAAAAAATCGGCTCCATCACTACTTTAGTTGTTTCTAAACACCCTGATTTAGAAACTATTCTAAGAAACCTTTACGAACCATCGTTATTAGAACCGACCCCATTGGATCCCGATGAGATCATCACGATGGAGATGTTGCTGGCCAAGAAAGGAGAACGTCACCATGAATAAGAAAACGTTCATTCGCATGCAGATAAAGGAATTGATTCCGATCTTCATTGCCATTTTCATTTCTTTGGCGGCCGTCTTCTGGTTCACCATTCTCGGCTCGAACACTTTGCCTACCGTGTTCCAAAACGGCGAACAAACTTCGATTAACTATTACACGGCCAACCCACCTCTTGCGGCAATCATCATCCCTTCTTTCCTCGCCGCTTTGGTGTTGCCTTTTGCTGCCTTTTCCTACCAAACCAATCACATTCGCGCGGATTTCTTCTATCAAATTCCGTTGAAAGAAAGAGAATTAAGAAGAATCCGTTTGCTCACTTACTTCATTCTTTTGGAAATCATCGTGTCGGTGGTTTATTGGATTGGCATTCTCTTCTTATTTTCCCGCCAGGTTTCGGAAAATGCCGCGAGTAGTTTTTGGAAAGATACGCCATATTTCTACAATTACGCCTGGTTCTTGCTTTATTGGCTTTATTTGCTTGTTGCCCTTGGGCTTCATTTCTTCGTCTCTTCCTATTTTATTTCCTTAGGGACCCGCGTCATTGATTCAATGTTCTATCTGGTCATTGGTCATGTCGTCCTTGTCTTGTGGTTCGGAGGAGTTATGGGATTGCTTGATGCCTGGACGGGAATCAGCAGCTATAGCAGGACTTCTAATGAGGTGGCGAGAGCCTTCTCACAATTTGAGATGGCTTGGTTCAATCAGTCGTGGTTCGAACCGATCCTCCAAACCATTGCCATCTTTACTCCCTTAGCCAATAACATCAAACCGATTTTTACCGATGTTTATATAACAGCGAGAGTTCTCTCCTCCGTTTGTTATGTGCTTATCGGCGCTGGCTGTATCGTCGCGATGATGTTATCCAAAGACCCATCGGGCGAAAGGGCGGGACACCCTGGGGCGAGAAATCTCTATATTTCTTTCTATCCCCACGTCTTTGCCGTCGTCATCGGACTTTATCTGGCCAACATGATCGCCCGAACCTCTGTCGTTATGGTCTATACTGGCTTCCTGTCATTTATCCTTTGGGGCGTCGCCTATTATTTCCTGCTGGTTTTGGTAAAAGCCGGATTCCGTTTCCGAGCCAAAACCTGGATTGCTTATGGCAGCGTTATGGGCGGAATCTTGTTCCTTACGATCCTAAGTCGAGTCTTGTTGCTTTATAGTCAAGCCTAAATCAATAAGAAAAGACGAGGCACGTGCCTCGTCTTTTTGCTTATTTTGCTTATTTCACCGAAATGTTCTCTTTCAAGAAAGCGGTGATGTCTTTCGCCAATTGTTCTTTTTCTGGCTCGCTTGGCAAATGGTGGGTATTGTTGGGATAAACCTTATACATTTTGTGTTTGGCTGGTGCGTTTTTATAAACGAAATCGATCCCAGACTTGCGAACCGATGTGTCTTGATCAGCCCAAGAAAGGAAAAGTGGGCAAATAACGGTTGGGGTGACCTTCTTTGCCCGTTTAGCCACGGTCAACAAATCGGCCGCCGATTTGATGTAATAGCCAGATTGCCCTCTCCAATATAGTTCGGAATGATCTGGGAAAGTCAAAGGATCGCCATCGCCCCAGCTGATTTTAATCGGCAAATATTTACAAAGTTTGGCTAACCAGCCAAGGTTCGTATTAGGCTCGAGAGCGGCTTCACAGAGAATTAAGGCATCCGGCATGTGGTTTTGAAGGATGGTCACGGCCAAAGAACCGCCCATGGAATAGCCAAAGACATAGACTTTCTTGTATTTGGCTTTCGCTTTCTCGTAGCCTTCTTTGACGGATTCCATCCATTGCTTCGGAGAGGCTTTTTTCAAGGCCTTCAAAGAAGAAGTCCCGTGTCCTGGAAGTGCATGGACGATGATGGAATAGCCCCCTTCTTTTTGAAGGAGGGTCGCCAAAGGATATAGCTCTGGCGCAGATCCGGTGAACCCGTGAATCATGAAAATGCATTCATCGGGGTTGCCTTCGAGTTCGTAACCCGGGATCAAGGCATCGATTTGTTCTTTGCTTAACATATAACTAATTGTTCCGTTTATGAGTCTCTTTTTCAAGGGACTTTTCTTTTAGAACGAGAATTTCTTTTTCTTTTCGAAATCGAATGAGATTGAAAATCGACATCCCCCAAACTGACAGCACATTGACGCTTTCTAGCCCGAAAGCGGAAATCAGAATGACTTCGGGAATACTTTCTTGGACGTTGCCGTTGCTGTTGGCCACATAAGCATTCAGAGCAACCGTTAACGCCATTAAAGTATAAAGAGCGGACATCATCGACAAAACGGAAAGGGACATTTCATAAAGACTCTGTGATTTAACGCTGCGAACGATGCTTCGAATGGCAAAGAAAGTCTTAAGAAAAGCATACATGGCATAAGCAAAAACGATGGAGGTTAGAGCGTAGAATGGGGTGTCTTTCCAGTAAAGTAAAAAGACACAGGTGGCAGGCAAAGTCAAAGAAATCACAAGAGAGGCGATATTCAGGTACAAACTGTTGTCTAAATTCAATTTCAGGAGAGACGTGCCTTCTTTTTTGAGCATAGATAAGCGCCATATCAACAAAATAAGCCGAGTGAAGAAAACCAAGGAAAAGTAGATCAAAAACGGCCAATAAAGATGGCCATATCGAATTCCGCCTGGAATCTGTAAGATGGCCATCACCAAAGAACCCGCGGCAGACACGATCAAAGAACCATAATGCGCGTCATAGAAGGCTTTGCCTTTTCGATATAATCTTTTGATTCTTCCCATAAAGGCGGAAAATGTATCGATATCTTTAAATAAAATTAACAACTATAAGAAATCACTAAACGATTAAGAGAGAAACTTATCGTATTATTAATATCTTCTTCGGCTTCATAATCATAATCAATATCTTGATAAGAGATGTTGATTTTTATTTTTTCTTGTCCGTCTTCTATTATCGAATTATAGACTTCGCTAAAATTTTCTCCGTTATGACTTCCAAACACGGTGATGGAATATGAAGAAACAACATCTAAGTTATATTCTAAAATCATATCGAAACTTCCATATGATGTGCATTCAAAGATATTAGAGTCTACAAAATCCACGATTCCATCATTATAAGCATAGACAAATAAAAGGGCGCTATAATCGTAATTAAGTGGGGTTTTAGCTTCTAATTTGATTTCATGGACATAACAAAAGGAATCTCCATCATAAGATGTTGATGTGATATTTGAGGCCCCTAAAACAAAACTATAATTCGAAGTCGCTTTCGCGTTTATAAATAAAGATTTGTTATTAACAAATGGGATAGCATCCACCGTAATAGAAGCGAGTAATAAGGAAGAAAAGGTAATAATTGATTTGTAACCTTTTTTCATATCAAGACTCCTTATAATATTACTTTTATAAGTGAATTATGTCATAAAATGGGCTTATATTTTGTGTGCCATTTGGCACATTTTATTTTAAATAACGAATATATAAAAATCCCCTTTGTATGATACAAAGAGGATTAAAATAATTACATATTAAGCAGGATTAAATTTTGATTTAGGTTGTTTACATCTTGGGCAACGATAATCTTCTGGTAAGTCTTCAAAAGCGATATTATCGTGCTCTTTTGGATCATAAACATATCCACATATTGAACACACGTACTTCCCGGTTTTGGTTTTAAAGGTATTTTCTCTTGCTTCCACTTTTTCATCCTTTATAGTTATCAATTCTTACTAATTTTGCCACTCTCCACTTAGCCATTGGATGTTTAGCGGCTCTTTCTGCATCGTTTGGTTCGAATAAAAGATATGGGTCAAAGTTTCCTTTCGAAAATTCTTCTAGATATTTCTTTTCGTTGTCTGTGAGTGTAAGCAAATCCTTCAAGAATTTAATGGCTTCTTCTTTTGCGACATTTAAATCAAACATGTTACCTTTTGTAAGGACCGGCTGTAGTTCTTTTTTAATTGAGTCTTGTGCAATTTTATTAACATTATCAAAAGTAGCTTCGTTGAGCTCAAAAATGCCATCTAACGATAAATAGAATACCGCAAGTTTTCTAACTTTATCCTTATCTAAATAAGGCATGTACCCTTTTAGTTTATAAATATCAAACAAATCTCTTGGTTTATGTCTATCAATAAGAGCGGCTATTTTCATCCCTAAAAGTTCAGTTTCTAAAGGAGTCTGCACCATCACTTCTTTATCGAAATACTTAACTTTCTTTCTTATGCATGGGCAAACGTGGATTCTATCGATGAAATTGATTTCAACCTTGATGTTATCTCTATTGCCAAAAGCGTTTGTGTAAGAATAAGTTCTGCTCGCTAAGATAACACTACCTCTAGATTTTTCTGGTGAGACGGCGTAACCCTCTTTTGACATAAAGTTATCTAGAGCTGACATAATAGCGTCTCTATCAACGCTCATCTTCTCTTTGTCAAAGCCACCAATATAATCTAAATCGATATCAACACTTAAACGAGCGAGGTTTGTAATTATTAAATTAATCGCAGTGCCGCCTTTTAAAACAAGCTTTTCGTGATATGGATCTAAATCAGAATTGATAAAGGCAAGAATATCTAAGAGCCTAATAACTTTTTCAATATTAGAATTGATGAATCCAGTTTGTTTTCCAAAATTAGAAATGTAGTCTTCAGAATAGTTCATTAGGTAGATCTCCTTCCTCTTTTATCATTAATTTCCATTTAGCATTTAATTTACCTTCACCAGGATTGCATTCTAGATAAATCACTGTATTTCCTGAATGCTTTAAACACACTTTATAGAATTCTTCAGGTATGTCATTACCAAAGTGTTTCTCAAATAAATAGCCAACCTTCTGGTATAAAAGGTTCTTATCATAGGCTTTTAGGAGTAGCTGTACATCTTTAAGGTTTAGTTTAGGGCAGTTATCAAGAGCGTATTCCACCTCTTCTAAACCACCCGCTAAAGATAAACAGTCTATTGAATCTATGATAGCGCGCTCTAAAGATACTACACGTACCCCTTCTTCTTTCATTCTATCGCGTATGAATAAATCGCTATTAGATTTCTTAGCTTTATATGTAACATCTTCGAATTCTAAATCTCGAGCATGTGAATTAGTTAAATAAGTAAATATAGAAACGAATGACTGATTTGCTAAGCCATAATATTCAAGAGCGTCATGATAAGAGAAATAAGCATCATTAAATAAGCGACTGGCTATTTGGAATTTAGTAGCAAAGATCATTCCAGTCGACGGATTAACTAATGCATATAGGCCTCTTTTAACTTGCTTTATATCGCCTCTTTTTATTGCACGATAAACAAACACAGAAAAATCAGATGCCGTCTTGTAGGTATCTTTTAATTCATTAAAAGAAAATAGCTTAGGTAACTGTTTCATATATAATAATATAACCACAATATTACATTTTTGCAATACTTTGGTATTTTTTTTATAATTTTGTCATTTTAACATAAAAACAGCACTTTTTTGGTCATTTCTGCTGCTTAATGGTTTTCTTCTAATAGATTCTTCTATTAGGAAATTGGTTAAAATCACCTAAAAACAATATGAGAATACGGTACGGGTTGAAAGAGCCATCCTAGCATAATCTAAGGGCGAAATTGTGGCAATGGCTTCATCTCCTCCAGACTCCCGAACGGATTCAAGATCTCATTTATATCATTGCCTTTGCTTACGCCGAGATGAGGGTCGATGATTATCTTTCTTTGATTCAAGAATGCCACGCCTTTTACCACAACCACCCCCACTTCTTCCTTCAGCATTATGAAACCCCTAAGGATTATTTCAATCATTCAGGGTGTTATGCGGAAGATATTGAGAACGGCTTTTATGTGACCCAAGAAATGCGAGACCTACTTTGGCAGATTCATCACGCAGGAATCGATATCTATGTGATTTCCTCTTCGGATTATTACGATGTCCTGGGAGCGGCGACAAATCCAGCCTTCGCTTTTCCGCCAATCAAAGAATTTTTCACGATGAAACAAGAGGTACGTGACGGCATTCTTTGCCCAAAACACATTCCTTTGCCGTATTGGAGCAGAAAACAAGGGAAAGCGGATACGGTGAATCAAATTCTTCGCCCTCGCTATAACGAACCCCCTTTGCTCGTGGTGGGAGATTCGGAAGGCGATGATGAGATGATGAGCCAATGTGAAGCCAAAGTCGTCTTGCAAATCAATCGTGGGAACGGAGGACTTCATGCCTTGAAAGAGAAAGCGTTGGCCCAGAAACAAGAGGGGACGATCTATTTGCTTCAAGGGGTAGACCGCAGCCATCATTGTTTCCGTCCGGACCAAAAAAGCATCCCCGTGGGGGGAAAGAACGCAATTTTTTAAACACCCTACCGAAACAAATTCGTTTGTTTTAATATTCTTCTTAAGAGGTATCACCAAATGAGTAATCAAACCACCCCTTTGTCGAAAGACGAAAAAAGACGAATCAGAGAAGCGAAAGAATTGACGCGTCTCGAAAAGGAAAAGGCTCGTCCAAAGAGGTTCTGGCTTTGGTATCTTGCTTATATGATGTTCATTTTGGCCTTGATTTATATTGTCGATGAAGTCGCGACCAATTTGCCTAACGCCCTGCAAACGGAAATCAATCTGGCCATCAACGTCTGGCCTTGGGCCTCTAAGAATGGCTATGACGTAGTGACGACATGGAATCAGGTTTACCCAACTTCGACTACCATCACGATTGAAGCCTTCGAAAATCAAATTTCCAGCGGCTTATCCAACATCGGTTTGGTCCATACCGCGGCAAATGCCATGTTAATCGTCTCCATGTTCTACCGTTCTTTGGCCGATAAATGGGGCCGTAAGATTTTCCTGTTCATCAACACTTTGGGTATGGCTTTGTCGTTATTGGTTTTCTTTACCGCGACCAATTTTGCCGGCTATATCATTGGCTTCTTCTGTTTGCGTTTCTTTGTCACCCCCGACCAACAAGTCGTCTATATCTTCGAATTAGCACCAAAGAAATACAGAAACGCCATCTTCTCTTC
>OCTW011618496.1_pt1 | contig 42280 bp, 43 predicted proteins | sample 1539671 | NCBI WGS metagenome assembly OCTW01 (sample SAMN02144230, study PRJEB22623) | gut metagenome | biome: sheep rumen | host: Ovis aries | place: New Zealand
GATATTGCCTATTCTTATATGAATGTTATTGATAATAGCATTCTTAGTCAGGCACGTACTCAATACAAGAATATTATTGAGACACTTAACGCGAAGCTTTATGCGGGAAATGAGCATGCGTATTTTGTTAAAGGTAAAGTGTGTGTTGCCTCTGGTTCCATTGAGACAATTGAGAGTGAAATTGATGAAGATGACCTGATAATAAGTGGTAATATCAAGGTTCGTCAATTGATTGCCCTTGAGCAGAATCCCAGTTGCATGATTGTTTGTTGTGCTACAGAACTTGATGAAGAAGTAATTGAGAAAGCAAAGCGAATTGATTGTGTGCTTCTTTCTACAGAATATGACACATTTACAACGGCTCGTCTAATCAACCAGAGCATGCCTGTCAAATACTTTATGACAACAGGCAATCTTGTTATGTTCGACGTTGATGATTATATTGATGAAGTAAAGGATATAATGAGTCGCATACGTCATAGAGATTTCCCTGTTGTTGATGAGCAATTTCATTATGTGGGAATGTTCTCTAGACGTCACTTAATGGGTAAAGGCAGAAAGAGTATTATATTAGTTGACCATAATGAGAAGTCACAGGCCGTTGATGGTATTAACGAAGCTGAGATTCTTGAAATTATAGATCACCATAGGATAGGATCCTTAGAAACAATTTCTCCAATAGTATTTAGGAATTATCCCCTTGGATGTACATCAACTATTATTTATAGATTATATAAAGATAGAGGAATTACTGTGGAACCTAAGATGGCAGGCATTATGTGTTCTGCAATCCTATCTGATACGTTGATGTTTCGCTCGCCAACTTGCACTGATTATGACAAAAAGATGGCGGAAGAACTTGCAAAGATTGCTGGCATTGATATTGAAAGTTTTGCACTTTCAATGTTCGAAGCGGGATCTGATTTTGGAGAGAAGTCTATAGAGGATATATTCTACTCGGATTTCAAGACATTTGTATCAGGTGACAACAAATTCGGCGTTGCACAGGTTAGCGCTGTTACAGATAACCAGTTAAGCGACGTTAAGTCCAAAATATATCCTGCAATGAAGCAGTGCGCTATAGATAAGAATCTTAACATGGTATTTGTTATGCTGACTAATATATTAGAGGAACGCTCTGAACTTATCCATGTGGGAAATGTTAATATGGAAAATGTTAAATTATGCTTTCCAGGAAGTGTTGTGGATGGTGATTCTCTAGTGTTAGATAAGGTTGTATCCAGAAAGAAACAGCTTATACCTGGGCTTATGGAAGCGTTTTTGATGTAGTTCTTATCTGAGTTGACATAAGAAAAATAAATAAGATTATAAGGAGATAATGAGGATGAATCCAACAGATGAAAAAGCAGTTTTTCTGCATAAACAATGGAAAGGAAAGATTGATACAGTAAGTAAGGCGCCGGTTAAGACAAGAGAAGACTTAGCTCTAGCATATACGCCCGGAGTTGCCGCACCCTGTAGAATCATTCATGATAATAAAGAAGAAGTTTATACATATACACTAAAGCAAAATACAGTTGCTGTAGTATCTGATGGAAGTGCTGTACTTGGACTTGGCAATATTGGACCGGAAGCCGCTATGCCTGTTATGGAGGGTAAATGTGTACTCTTCAAGGAGTTTGGAGGTGTTAACGCATTTCCAATATGCTTAGATACTCAGGATACGGAGGAGATTATAGCGGTAGTTAAAGCCATGGCGCCGACATTTGGCGGTATTAATTTGGAAGATATATCAGCACCGCGTTGCTTTGAAATCGAGACAAGACTTAAGGAGGAGCTTGATATTCCCGTATTTCATGATGATCAGCATGGTACGGCAATAGTTGTTTTATCAGGTCTGATTAACGCACTCAAAATTACAAAGAAAGCTAAAGAAGATTGTAAGATAGTTATTAGTGGAGCAGGTTCTGCAGGTGTTGCTATAACCAACTTGCTTCTTAAATATGGATTTAAGGATATTATTCTATGTAACAGTAAAGGTATTGTGTGTAAAGAATCGCCGAGACTTAACTGGATGCAGGAGAAGATGCTTGATATAACTAATCCAAGGCATATTACAGGAAGCCTGGCTGATGCAATGGTTGGAGCTGATATATTTATTGGTGTATCGGCACCTGGTATTGTAACAGAAGAAATGGTTAAGTCAATGAACGATGAACCAATTATATTTGCACTTGCAAACCCTGTTCCTGAGATAATGCCTGATATAGCAAAGAAGGCCGGTGCTAGAATTGTAGCAACTGGAAGAAGTGATTTTCCTAACCAGGTCAATAATGTAATTGCTTTCCCGGGAATATTCAAGGGAGCACTTGAGGGAAGAGCAAAGCAGATTACAGAAGAGATGAAGCTTGCAGCAGCACTGGCACTTGCTTCTCTTGTATCAGATGACCAATTGTCCGAAGATTTCATTATGCCTGAAGCATTTGACCCAAGAGCAGCTCAAGTTGTTGCTAATGAAGTAAAGAAATTGATTTAAGTTAAATATAGATATAATTATGGCTGATATTAATTTAACATATAAGATAATAGTACTAGAGCTTCTTAATAAAGCAGACTCAAAGTTGAGTAATAGGGTGATAGTGGATTTCTTCTTAGAGTATGAATATACTGATTATTTTAGTGCAGAGATGGCAATAAGTGATCTTGCTGAAACTAAAATGGTTGATGTTATAGAGACTCATGGAAGCACTAATTATAGTATTAATGATGAAGGTAAGAAGACACTAGAATTATTTCAAGATAGGATTAATTCTGAGATAGAAGAAGATGTTAAATCTTATTTTAATAAAAACAAACTAGAAATCAGAGAAGAACAGGAAGTGACTTCTAATTATTCCGCTCTTTCTTCTGGCGGATATATGGTTAATTGCAAAATACGTGATATTGATAAAGCTCGTACTATATATGAAGTGAATTGTGTAGTTCCCACAAAAGAGCAGGCAGAAGCAATATGCAATAACTGGCAGGCAAAATATGAAGAAATATATTTTCAGTTTTTAGAAGGACTAACAGTTTAATGAGTAATAAAGAGATGAAGAGTAAAAGTAGATTTCACATTGATATGGAGAGAATAGGAAGAACGCTTTTTATTGTGATACTTGATATTGCCGCAATTGTTCTATCCTATTGCTTTGCGCTGTGGCTTAGATTTGATTTTTCTTATAACGAGATTCCTGCAGTTTATAGGGTAAATGTATTGTATTTTCTCCCATTTATAGTTGTGTTATCTCTAATAGTTTATATTATTGGAAAACTATATAGGAGTGTGTGGAGATTTGCAGGAACAACAGAGGTTGTAAGAGCATCTATCGCTTATGTTGTAATTGCTCCGTTAATGGCATTGGGATATCAGGTTCTGAACTATAATATACCAAGAAGTGTATTGATTCTTGGATTTATTCTATCCTATGGGTGTTGTGTTGGAATAAGATTGTCTTACAGGCTAATTAGGTTATTATTTAGAAATCTTAAGCTCACTAATATGGCAAGTAAAGGCAATTGTGAGAATATCATGATTATCGGTGGCGGTTCTGCTGGCAGACAATTAGTTCATGAGTATAAAATTTCTACACATATTAATGGTGTTGTTAAGTGTATTATTGATGATAATCCGCAGAAACTTAGGAAAAATATAGAAGGTGTTCCTATTGTCGGAGGAAGAGATACAATCCTTGATAACACTAATAAATACAATATTGATAAGATAATTCTTGCAATTCCTGCAGTAAACTCTATTGATAAGAAGAATATCCTTGATATCTGTAAGGAAACTGGTTGCAAGATTCAGATTACCCCGGGTATATATGAGATTGTTAATGGAGATGTTAACATCAGCCAGCTTCGTGATGTTGAGATTAATGATCTTCTTGGAAGAGACGAGGTTAAAGTTGATAATTCCCAGATTAAAGCAAGTATAGAAGGAAAAGTCGTTCTTGTAACAGGTGGCGGTGGTTCTATTGGTTCAGAACTTTGTCGTCAGATTGCAAGTGCTAATCCTAAGCAGCTGATTATATTTGACATTTATGAAAATAATGCATATGCAATTGAGCAGGAGCTAATTAAGGATTATCCAGAACTTAATCTTGTAACACTTATAGGTTCTGTTAGAAATACTAATCGGGTAAATTACATCCTTAAGAAGTATAAACCTTATGGTATCTTTCATGCTGCGGCACATAAGCATGTGCCTCTTATGGAGACAAGCCCTAATGAAGCAGTTAAGAATAATGTGCTAGGAACTCTCAAGATGGCTACTGCAGCCGGCGAGAATGGTGTTAAGCGATTTGTACTTATATCTACAGATAAAGCTGTTAATCCTACTAATGTTATGGGTGCAACCAAGAGAATCTGTGAGATGATAGTTCAGATGATGAATCGAAAGTATGATACGGAATATGTTGCTGTTAGATTTGGAAATGTTCTTGGTAGTAATGGTAGTGTTATTCCATTATTCAAGAAGCAAATTGCAGCAGGAGGACCTGTTACAGTAACAGATAAGAATATCATAAGGTATTTTATGACAATTCCAGAAGCTGTATCTCTTGTTCTACAGGCAGCTTATTATGCCAAGGGTGGAGAAATATTTGTCCTTGATATGGGCGATCCTGTTAGAATAGACGATATGGCTCGTAACCTTATTAAGTTGTCTGGTTTCGAACCTGATGTGGATATTGAGATTCAGTACACTGGACTTCGCCCAGGAGAGAAATTGTACGAAGAACTTCTAATGGATGAAGAGGGGATGCAGGATACTGAGAATAAGCTTATTCATATTGGTAAACCAATTGAAATGGACGACGAAAAGTTCTGCGAGCAGTTAGAGAGACTTCGCGTATGGGCTACTGATGAAAAAGATGACATCCGCCCTCTTATTAAAGAAGTTGTTGTTACTTATACGGGAGTGTAGGAATTAGACCGCTAAGGCGGTCTTTTTTTTGTTGGAAAAGCATATTCTAAATCTTGTGCGATATATACAAAATGATAGGGTGGACAGGATGTAGTTTATGTAGACATTTTGCTCTTATTGTGATATTATATCACTTGTGCTTATGCATATTTATAACTAGATATTTTTAGAATACATAAATTTTGTATAATGACATGATTACAGGAGTCTATGTATTATGAAAAATCCCATGGAAAACAAGAAAGTTGTCTTTATAGAAGATAGTAATGATGAAGTTAATGCTGACGGTGTAAGAGGTCATCTTAAGTCTGTTGGTACTACTTCATATAAGCCTAATAACTATGACAAACATATAAAACGATTAATTGATGCAGGCCTTTCATTTACGGGGCTTGTACTTTTGTCTCCTGTATATCTTGGTTTTGCAGTTGCTATAAAGATTGATGATCCTGGACCAGTCCTTTTTACTCAAAGAAGAATTGGAAAGAATAAGAAATACTTTAAGCTTCATAAATTTAGAAGTATGAAGATGGCAACACCTCATGATATACCAACACATATGCTTGATAATCCAGATCAATATATTACCAATGTTGGAAAGTTTATGAGGAAGCATAGTATCGATGAACTCCCTCAGATATATGATATCTTCATTGGAAATATGTCGATTATAGGTCCACGTCCAGCACTTTGGAATCAAGATGTACTTAAAGCTGCCGGTATGAATATTAGATTTCAAGCAGAAGCTACAGAGAACCTAGATTTTCCGGTTGAAAGCTTTGATGTTATTACAGCCTGTCAGTGCTTCTGGTATATGAATGTGAAGATGGTTTCAAGTTAAGATCCTGGGTAGTTAATCAAAAGTCTAGATATAAAAAAGGGACTCTTACTGATGAACAAATAGAAAAGCTAAAAAAGATAGGGTGTATATAGCATGTGAAAAAAGATTGATAATACTTTAGTTAGGGAGGATTCAAAATGAATATTTTGTTCGTAGTTGCACATCCCGATGATGAGGTTCTAGGGGCAGGTGCAACAATACATAAATTGGCTAGTGAGGGTAACAAAGTGGCTGTTGCAACTCTAGTTAACAGCGCCGAAGCGAGAGCAAATCGTTCAATTACTCTACAAGATGATCAAGAAAAAGCACATTCTATTATAAGTGTTTATAAGACATATAGTGCAGATTTTCCCAATATTCAGATGAATATTGTGCCTCACTTGGAACTAGTACAGTTTATTGAAAACGCAATTGAGGATTGGCAGGCTGAAGCAATTTACACGCATCATCCGTCAGATACAAACAATGATCATGTAATGACGAGTCATGCTACTCAAGCGGCATGTCGATTATTCCAAAGAAAGCCAGGACAAGCGAGATTAAAGCAATTTATATATATGGAAGTGCCAAGTTCTACTGAGTGGTCTCTTGACGCTTCGTCTAATCGTTTTTCGCCTAACATGTTTGTAGAAATAGGAAGAGATGGAGTTGATATTAAGCTAGAAGCTATGAAAGCGTATACGGGTGTTATGAGACCTTATCCGCATCCAAGATCAAAGGAAGCTATTATGGGACTTGCTGCTTTTCGTGGAGTACAAGCTGGGTGTAATTATGCTGAGGCGTTTGAATCGGTGTTCTTTAGGACATAGTAAGGAGAGAATATGTATCAGTTGTTAAAGAGGGCATTTGACATCGTTTCTTCTGGAGTGGCACTTTTTGTGTTTGTTCCAGTTTGGATTATAGCAATAATAGGGATTCTTGTATCGGATCCCGGACCGATTTTTTACTATGCTAATCGGGTTGGCAGATATAATAGGCATTTTCGTATGTTTAAGTTCCGCTCTATGTATGTTGATAAAAATGCGAATGAGAATTCGCTTCGTCCCGATCAGAATCGCATATTTAAATGGGGTGGCATTATGCGAGATACAAAAATTGATGAATTGCCGCAGTTCATTAATGTATTCGCAGGTGATATGAGTGTTGTTGGTCCTAGGCCAGCTAGTGCTGATCAGGTAGAGATAACAAGAGGTGGAAAATACAGTGCGGTAAGTAAGCTTAAGCCTGGATTAAGCGGTCCCTCTGCTCTATATGACTATATATACGGAGATTCGATCACAGATGAAACAGAGTATAAAAAAAAGGTTCTTCCGACACGCTTGAACCTTGATCTTTATTATCTTAAGGCACAGGGAATCGGTTATGACATTAAGATGATGTGGTGGACGGTACTTTCTATTCTTGTACACGGACAAAGGAAAAGGATTCTCAATGAACTAAAAGAATCGGCAAAAAACATGGAGGTTTAATATGGCTGATAAACTGCGGGTTGTGGTTATGACGCAGAATGATAGATTTTTTATTCCTAAAAATATAAAAAAGGCTTCAATGGTATGCAATATAGTAGAAATCGTTGAAGTTGATTCGAAGTATTCGCTCGACAATCAGATTAGTAACTATTTTAAATGGTTTGGATTTGTCCAGTGTGCAAAGATGGGCATTGTGACAATTGGAAGAGAAATTGAAAAATACCTTGACCGTTTGACTAGATATAGATTGGCGCATGGTTATTGTTCTGTAAGAGATGTTGCGAAAGCTAATGGAATATCATATCGGATAATTACAGATAGCAATAATCCTAAATTTGTTGAACATATAAAAAGGCTTAATGTGGATTTGATTATTTCATATTCTGCGCCGCAGATAATAAAAGAGGAATTATTGAACACACCAAAGCACGGAGTCATTAACGTTCATGGTTCACTTCTTCCTGATTTTAGAGGTTGCCTTCCTTCATTTTGGTATCTATACCATGACGAGAAGGTAGGAGGAGCAACAGTTCATTATATGAGTGCAAAAATAGATGATGGTGATATTATTAAGCAAGGAAGGGTAGATATATCAGATTGCAATTCGATGTTCCAAGAAATGCGAAAGACAAAGAAACTTGGAGGCGATTTAATGGTAAAGGCAATTCGAGGGATAGAGAATGGCACAGTTAAAACTCGAAAAAATGATACATCGAAAGGTCGTTATTTTACTTGGCCTACAATTGAACAATCAAGAGAGTTTCGTAGGAAAGGCAAGAGGCTAATATAGAATGAAGAAAGTTCTGATAACGGGAGCAAATTCATATATAGGGGAGAGTGTAAAAGAGTATTTAGAAAAAGAGCCTGAGCTATATTACGTAGCAACTAAGAGTACGATGAATTGGATTCCAAAGGCAGAAGATTTTAAAGGTTTTGATGTTATTTTTAATGTAGCCGGTATAGCACATATTAGAGAAACAAAGAAAAACAGACATCTGTATTATGATATCAATAGAGATCTTGCTATTAAAATTGCAAAAGAAGCAAAAAAAGCAGGAGTGAAACAATTCATTTTACTTTCGTCTATGTCTGTATATGGTCGTTTGACAGGATATATTACGAAAGAAACGCCTGTAAAGCCTAACAATGCTTATGGACAATCTAAGGCGCAGGCTGATAGTGTCATACGAAAGCTTGAATGTGATAATTTTAAATTTGCTTGCGTGCGTCCACCTATGGTATATGGAAAAGGGTGCAAGGGTAATTATCAAAAACTAAGAAAGTTTGCAATCAAATCTCCGGTGTTTCCCAATTACAATAATAAGCGTTCTATGATATATATTGGTAATCTATGTGAGTTTATAAAACAATGTATTGATCAAGAAAGAAGAGGCGTATTCTTCCCACAAAATGAAGAATATGTTAATACATCAGAAATGGTTAACTTGATTGCAAAAGAAAATGATAAGCTGATAAAACTAGTTAAATTATTTAATGTGTTTATAAAGATTTTACCTATCAATATTATAAAGAAGGTATTCGGAGACTTGACCTATGAAAGAGTTGATATGGTTGACAAGTATTGTTTTGAAAGTAGTATAAAAAAATCAGAGGAATAGGTTTTGAATATATGAATATTACGGTGATAGCTGGATACTATCCTCCTGAGCAATCAGCTGATACGCGTCTAAATCAAGATTTGATAGAAGGTTTTGCAGAGAGAGGGGAACATGTTACACTCGTTGCTCCATTTCCAACTCGCTCAGTGTCTTTAGCTCAACAAAAAGAATATGTAAATAAAAGACATGAGATTATTAGTGATAATATAAGCATATATAGAGTTGGCAAGCCCACAAGGTATAGTCAAGGTTTGTTGCAGCGTGGCATTAATTTCGCAATAAAGTCTCTTCAAATGTACAGACTTGCAAAGAAAATAAAAACTGACGTATATTTTGTTGTTAGTACCCCGCCTACTTTGGGATATGTTGCAGCACTTCTTTCGAGGAAGAATCGTGTAGTTTATAAATTACAGGATGCCTTCCCTGACAGTTTGATTCATGCAAAGAATCTGAAAGAAAAAACAATTGTTATAAAATTACTTAGACTGCTTGAAAGGTGGGTATATAGAAGTGTATCTGAAATATGTACTATTTCAGATGATTTGAAGAAAACGATAATAAGTCGTGGTGTTAATCCATACAAGGTAACAGTTATATATGATTGGATTGATGAGAACAAGTGCAGGCCAATAGCCCGTGAAGAGAATTTTTTGTTTGACAAGTTTAAGCTTGATAGAAATAAAACCTACATTTCGTATGCAGGGAACATAGGAACTCTACAAAATTTACAAACGGTAGTGTTGGCCGCAGAAAGGTTTGCAAAAAGTAATCCAGATCTTGAATTTGTAATTATTGGAAATGGTGCTTCAAAGAAAGAAATAGAATCAATAATTGAAGCGAGAAGAATTAACAATGTTCGCTTGTTTCCGATGCAACCCACACGTGATATAGCGTATGTTTATAGTTTGGGAGATGTCGGATTAGTATCACTTAAGCCAGAAATAACTAAGTATGCGCTACCTTCAAAAACATGGGATATTATGTCTGCTGGTCGAGCTGTTGTGTGTGAAATAGACTTGTATAGTGAATTATGTGGTGTTGTTATGAATAATAAACTTGGTTATTGTGTTGCCCCAGGAGATGTTGATGGAATGGAGAAAGTGATAAGAACTGCATTAATTGACAAAAATGAAATTTTTAAAATGGGGCAAAGAGGTAGAGAATATATATGTGAAAATCTAACTCGCAACAATGCGATAAGTAAATATATTAGAGTAATTAAAAATATGGGAGGGACTAAAAAAAGTGTCTGAGTTTAATGGAGCCACATTATTAATAACAGGTGGAACAGGTTCCTTTGGAAATACAGTTTTAAAGCATTTTTTAACAACAGATATAGGACAGATAAGAATCTTTTCTAGAGATGAGAAGAAGCAGGATGATATGCGTCATGAACTACAGGCGAAATATCCTGATTATTCTGACAAAGTAAAATTTTATATTGGAGATGTTAGAGATCCTAGGAGTATAGCAGACGCAATGCCGGGTGTTGATTTTATATTTCATGCTGCAGCATTAAAGCAAGTTCCTTCTTGTGAGTTTTTTCCTATGCAGGCTGTTAAGACAAACATTGAGGGTACAGATAATATGCTTCATGCAGCTATTGAGGCAGGTGTAAAAAGAGTGGTATGTCTTAGTACAGATAAAGCTGCATATCCAATTAATGCAATGGGTATTTCTAAAGCTATGATGGAGCATGTTATTACCGCGAACGCTCGTGTTGCTGCAGAAAGAGGAGATACTGTTATTTGTTGTACTAGATATGGAAATGTAATGTGTTCTCGAGGTTCGGTTATACCTTTGTTTATTGATCAGATTAAATCGGGAGACCCAATAACAATAACTAATCCTAATATGACGCGTTATCTAATGAATCTAGATGAGGCGGTGGAACTTGTAAAGTTCGCTTTTGAGCATGCTAATCCGGGAGACTTGTTTGTTCAAAAAGCAGATGCCTGTACAATCGGAGATTTATCTAAAGCAGTAATGCGATTATTTGGAGAAACAGAGACACGAATTATTGGTACAAGACACGGGGAAAAACTATATGAGACATTGCTAACGGCTGAAGAGAGACTTAGAAGTGAAGATATGGGACAGTATTTTAGAGTCTCAGCAGATAATCGTGACTTGAATTATGATAAATACTTTATCAAAGGGCAGGTTGAAACCCAAGCTGATGAACCTTATACAAGCCATAACACAATTAGACTTGATGTTGAACAAACTGTACAAAAACTACTTACTACTGATTATGTAAAGGAACAGTTGGAGGAGAGTAAATGAAAATACTTGTTCTAGGCTGCAATGGAATGGCCGGACATATGATAAGTTTGTACCTAAAAGAACAAGGGTATGAAGTGGATGGATTCGCGAGAAAAGAGTCTCAGTTTATAAATACAATTGTTGGAGACGCAAATGATAGTTCTCTATTAGAAAAGATAATAAAAAAAGGAAACTATAACGCAGTAATTAACTGTATAGGCGTGCTAAATAAGTTTGCCGAAAATAATCATGCTAAAGCTGTATATCTTAATTCGTATCTGCCACATTTTTTGGCAAGTATAACCAAGGATACCAATACTCAAGTTATACATATAAGCACTGATTGTGTGTTTAGTGGGAGCAGAGGTAATTATACGGAAAAGGATCTTCCGGATGGCGAGTTGTTCTATGATCGGTCAAAGGCTTTGGGAGAGATAGTTAATAAGAAGGATATTACATTCAGAATGTCTATTATTGGACCTGATATCAATAAAGAGGGAATAGGACTTATTAATTGGTTCATGCAACAGGATGGTCGTGTTAAGGGCTATAAAAACGCAATGTGGACCGGACAAACAACTTTACAGTTGGCAAAGACAATTGAAAATGCGGTAATACAGCAAGTTCACGGCCTATATAATATGGTTCCGGAAGACAAAATCAGTAAGTATGACATGCTTGTTTTATTCAATAAGTACTTAAGAAAAGAACAGGTAGATATAGATCCTGAATATAATTTTAAAATTGATAAGAGTTTAAAGAGAACAAATTATGAATTGTTCAGTTATAAGATTCCTAACTACGAAGAGCAAATCAAAGAATTAGGAGAGTGGATGCACAGTCATAAGGATATGTATCCACATTACAAATTGTAGATTTTTAAACTCAAAATATATAAGAGGAATAACAATGTCTATTAATAAGCTTCGCTTGATGACAATTGTAGGTACTAGACCTGAAATCATCAAGATGTCAGAGATAATAAAAAAAGCAGATAAATACTTTGAGCAAATCTTGGTTCATAGCGGACAAAACTATGATTATGAATTAAACAAGGTTTTCTTTGAAAATCTTGGTATCAGAGAGCCAGATTATTACCTTGGTGTAGTTGGTGATAATCTTGGTCAGACGATGGGAAATGTAATTTCAAAATCATATGAGCTAATGGAAGAGGTAAGACCTGACGCATTAATTGTTCTTGGTGATACGAATTCTTGTCTATGTGTTATCAGTGCAAAACGATTAAAAATTCCGGTATTTCATATGGAAGCCGGAAATCGTTGTAAGGATGAGAATCTTCCTGAAGAAGTAATTCGTCGTATTGTTGATGTTACGAGTGATGTCAATCTGTGTTATTCAGAACATGCTAGAAGATATATCCTAGATTCCGGTGTTAAGCCTGAGTACACATTTGTGGTTGGTTCCCCAATGGCTGAGGTTTTGGATAACTATCAAGATGAAATAGAGCAGAGCAATGTGATAGATGAATTAGGGCTAAGAGAAGAACAATATATTCTTTTGTCGGCTCATAGGGAAGAGAATATCGATAACGAGGAGAATTTTCTATCTTTGATGAATGCTGTGAACGCTATGGCAGAGAATTATGATATGCCTGTGCTTTATTCATGTCATCCCAGAAGCCAGAAATATATTGAGCAAAGAAAGTTCAAGTTTGACAAACGTGTTATTCAACATAAACCGTTAGGTTTTTTTGATTATAACAAATTACAGAAAAATGCTTTTTGCGTAGTGTCTGATAGTGGAACAGTTCCAGAAGAAGCAGCGTATTTTAGATTTCCTGCTGTTTCAATAAGAACGAGTACAGAACGTCCGGAAGCAATGGATAAGGGTGTATTTGCAATTGGTTCAATTACAAAAGAAAGTGTTCTTAGAGCTGTGGATTTGGCTGTGTCAATGAAAGCAAATGGTGATGATTCTACGGATGTTCCGGCATATGTGGATAATAATGCTAGTACAAAAGTAATAAAGATAATTCAGAGTTATACTGAGATTATTAATAGAATGGTGTGGAAAAAATAATCTAATCATTGGAGAGAATAAATAGAAAAGGGATTGTTGAGTTGAAAGATTTTTATGGATTTATATTAAAAGTTTTGATTAAAACGTTTTTACACGTTTTTTGGATATTTCCAGTTGAAAAAAATAAGATTACTTTACTTAATGAGTTGTCGTTCACATATGGAGATAGTATGAAGTATTTAGATATATATCTTCATAAGAAAAGAAGTGGAAAATACAGAATAGTATTTCCAGTAAAAAAAGGAGCCATTAGACCTAAATATAGAGATGACATTGTGGTTTTTCCTATGACAATAAGGTATTTTAAGGAAGTATTAACAAGTGAAACTATTGTTACGAATTCTGGAGGTGTATCGTATTTACCTAAAAGAAAGAATCAGAGAATATTAAGTACGTGGCATGGTGGAGGTCCATACAAGAAAACGAGCATAGATGTCTATAATAATCTTTGGTATAGATTGCAGACAAAGATGAATTCAGATAACACCGATTATATTCTTTCGTCATGTAGGTATTTTTCTGAGTATGAGGCGCGTTCTATGGGGTATAAACAAAACGAAATAGTTCCGGCAGGATTACCTCGTAATGATTTGTTGTTTTCTAACCATGTTAATATATCGCGCAAAGTAAGGGACTATTATTCGCTGCCTGAAGGGACAAAGTTTATATTATTTGCACCAACATTTAGAACGATAAATAGAGAGTTTTCAAATGCAAGCAATGTTAAAGATTATGTTGATTTAAACGTCGATTCAGTTTTAAAAGCCTTAGAAACAAAGTATAAAAGTGATTGGGTATGTGGTGTAAGATTACACCCTAAACTTGCTGATATAGACATGAGTGATATGAATGTTATTAATTGTACTACTTATCCGGATATGCAAGAACTTCTCTGTGCGGCAGATGCTGTTATATCAGATTATTCTTCGTTGATATGGGATTATTCGTTTACTTTTAGACCTATGTTTTTATATGCGCCAGATATTGAAAGATATGAGGTTGAAAGAGGCTTTTATATGCCATCAAAGGAGTGGCCTTATCCTATAGCACATAACAATGAAGAAATGGTCAGAAATATATTAGATTTTGATAATGATATATATATTACTAAATTGAAGGAGCATCACATTGCTTCCGGTAATTATGAGACAGGTCATGCATGTAAGAAGTTATTAGAATTAATTGAAACTAAATAATATATGTTGGAGTTTTAATAGTGTTGTTAGATTTATGCGTTTTATTTTGCTGTGTTTGTTTTCTCGGCAATATTGATTGCTTTATATCAGAAGACATATAGCATCGTAAGGATAAAGAGCTATAAAAATAAATTACATAATGGAAAAAGGATTAACACATTTTTCTATTGTATTTCAGGTTGCATTTTTCTTTCTCCGATTATTGCCATGTATGGATTGCGTTATGGCATAGGCTCAGATTATTACAATTACGAGAACATATATAATACCATACACAATGCGTCGATTGGTGATTACTGGATTATGCATAAAAAGTCGGCAGGAGCGTACTATGTAGAACCATTGTATTATTTCCTAAATAAAATAGCACCTGACTACAGAATACTTTTGTGGATTGTCGGTATTCTGATGTTTGTTTTATTATTTATTGCCCTTAAAGAATATGCCGATGAGATTAGTTTTCCTTTAGCATTGATAGTATTTTTGTCAACTCAATTTATATACTCTTTAAACGGAGTAAGATTTGCAGTTGCACTTTGCTTTATACTTCATGCTTATATTGCACTTTCAAACAACAAGATTATAAGATTCTTTGTTTTTGTAACGATTGCAACATTGTTTCATACATCAATGATTTTGTGCGTTGCAATGTTCTTTTTAAAGGAGTTTAAAAGTGCAAAATTAAACGTTATTAGAAATGTGTTGTTGATATTGTTTGTTATTATATTTCCTTTAATCGGTAAGGGTTTATTTAGCTTAATTAGCGGAGTGCCGTTGTTTGCTAGGTGTTTTTCGACAGATGCATATACAGTCAGTGGTACTGCACAAGTCGGGGTTACATGGTTATTACACATTGTTCCGGTAATTCTACCGTTAATTATTCTTTGTTGGAAAGAATTAAATTGTAATGATAATACAAAAGTTTTCTTTCGTATAGCTATTATGGAAATCCCATTTAGGATTATTGGCTTTTATAATACATGGTTTACAAGATATGCAAGATGTGCACAGATTATACAAGTTATACTTATTCCATTGGTTCTTGCAAGAATTACTGATAAGCGAAAAAGAGTTGCTTTAACTATTTATTATGTTGCTTGGTATATCTTCTATTTCGGATATTATGCCATTGTTAATGACCAAGGCGGTTCATTGCCATATGTATGGGTGTTTTCAAATATATGATTTTTTAGATATGAGGAGATTTTCAGATGATTTATGTAAATGAAAGAATAAAGGATTTATATCGTGTAGCACAACCGGAAGGAAGAGGTTCATATATTCGACTAGATCAGAATGAAAATCCAGATGGTTTACCTAAGTGGTTATTTGATTCAGTTATGGAGAAAGTAACACCGGAGTTTCTTTCCATATATCCAGAAGAAACTATTCCAACTACAAAATATGCTAAAATGCTTGGACTAGAGAAAGAAAATGTTACCTTTACAGATGGTAGTGTAATAGGTATGGGATATGTTATTAAAGTGTTTGGTGAGGCAGGAAAAGATATTTTGTGCGTCACACCTTCTTTTGCTATGTATGGCAAAGGACTAAAGTGTAAAGCTTATATGGAGATTGTGGATGGTGATGGTGGTATCCAGTATTCCGATATAATCAAGCATATCACAGTACGAGGAAATAAAACCGCCGAGTGGTATAAAAAGGAGTTTACTATATCTCTAAGACAACCATATTCATTATTAGGGCTTAATAAGGAAAGAAAGTTCGCCCTTCTTGCGAATGCTCAAGAGAATACGAAGATGTTATATAAATTAACCCTAGATATAGCCAGAGATGTTGGCATGCAGTATGTTCCACGAATGGAATACATAGATGTCTATATTAACGGGACATACTGGGGTAATTATCTGCTTGCTGAAAAGATAGATGCGGTAGATGGAGTGTTGAAAAAAGACAATAGCAATATAGAAATTAGTTCTCTTATTGGAAAAGATTATCCTGCCTACGCAGCGAAAGAGAAGTATACGTTTAAGTTGAATAGGAATTACGATTTTTCGGTTCATTATCCAGAAGAACTGATGAATTATCAGATAGAAGATTTGCGTGATAAATACGAGGAGATTGATAAAGACATTCTCTTGAACGATACATCTGTTTTACAAAAGATTGATGTCAAGTCGTTTGCATATATGCACATAATAAGCGAAATGTCATTAAATGTGAATACGAATGTTACAAGTAGTTTTTTCTATACGAATAAAGATTCTCCTTTAATATATGCAGGACCACCGTGGGATTATGATGTGGGATATGGACCATATGCTGTTACGGATTATCAGGATAGCTTGAATGGTACATCAGATGAAATACCCAATATAAGAGGTGAGGAAATAGCGCTTGATTGGTTTGTAAGGTTGTATGCTTTTCCTGAATATTACGAAACTTTACAAGACTGTTACCTCGAAATGAGACAAAAATATCTAGATTGGATAGAAAACAGAATTGATAATACAGATGATACGATAAAAGCTTCTGTTGAGATGGATGTTATAAGATGGCCGGGATATAGCGAGGGCGTTAGACCATTTTATGATCATGAGAACTGTATTAGATATCTAAAAATTTTTATTTCAAACCGGATTACATATTTGGATAAAAGGTTAGGGGTGCAACCTGTTGATTACAACCATTTATGCGTACATAACAATAAATAATCATAGTGGTGAAAAGGAAACATCATTGCAAGGAAGGAGATTCATCTATGAAAAGAAAAGAGTTTAATAAGTTAAGAAATGAAATTGAGCAGAATAACACTGATAATACATTGGAAGCAAAACTAAATAATTATAAGGTGGATAATGCCATCGTCATGGCGGCCGGGTACAGTGCCAGATGTATGCCTTTGTCAGAGGTTATGCCCAAAGGGCTCTTCCGGATTAAAGGTGAGCGAATGATAGACAGGCAGATTGAACAACTGAAGACTGCCGGAATAGATCAGATTATTGTTGTCACCGGATATAAGCATGAAATGTATGAGTATCTTAAGGACAAATATGGTGTCATACTTATATATAACGATGATTACAACAGGTACAATAACATTGCATCGTTATATGCCGCAAAAGATTATCTTGCTAATTCGTATATCCTATGCTGTGATAACTATTATGTTGAAAATGTATTTCACAGGTATGTTTATGATTCGTATTATTCATGCATCTACTCGGAGAAATTTTGTGATGAGTTTTGTGTTACGGGCACAGATAATGAAGGTTATATACAAGGTGTAGTAAGAGGTGGAGAGAGATCCTGGTATACCATAGGGGATTGCTACTTTGACAGAAACTTCTCAAAAACTTTCCTCTCTTTACTTGAAAAGGAATGGGACGAGCCGGAAACAAAGAATCTTTTGATGGATGAATTCCATATCAGGCATATAGATAAGCTGCCGCTTTACATGGAAAAAAGAGAGGCGGGAAAAATATACGAGTTTGACACGGTGCGAGAGATTATGGATTTTGATCCGAAGTTTACAGAGTTTCAGAAAGAAAATCTTGATGAGACAAGTGCAGTAAACCAAGTCGTAAACAGGTATTCTAATGTAAAATCATATCATTCAGTACCGACAGAGCAGCAGTTTGGTAGGCTTCATTTGAATGAAAACCTTTGGGGACCTTCACCCAAGTGTCTGGAAGTTCTTAAGAATGTAAAGATGGAGGATTTATATCTATACGATCTGAGAAATAAGGACGAACTTGTAGAAGCTCTTGCAAAACAGACCGGGATATCGGAGAACAACATTTTCGTACATAACGGATCGGCAGAAGTTATTAAGTCTATTTTCACGATTCTGTTATCTGAAGGAGACAAGGTTCTTATTCCTGCGCCCGGGTGGAGCTATTACAAGAGTGTGGCAGATGCGAAGTTTGCAAAGTGTATAAATTATAGTGTAAATGAAGAAACGGATACATACAAGTATGATATTGATGATATATTGCTAAAAGCCAAAATAAATTCTCCGAAGATTATCGTTTTGACCACTCCTCAGATGCCAACCGGATGCGAGATTGATAATGAGGATATTGAGCGGGTTATCAGCGAGAATCCCGAGTCGGTGATCATGCTTGATGAAGCGTATTGGGGATATGGTGATGACAGCAATAAGTTTGAACATGACTTGGTCATGAAATACAGTAACGTGGTTATTACCAGAACCTTTTCCAAGTTCTATGGCCTTGCTGATATCCGCATCGGATATGGCTTGTGCAGTTATCCTCTGAGGCAGACTATTGGATTGGATTTACCATTATTCAGATCTTGTGGGATCAGTAGGAAAATAGCAATAGCTGCCATCGAGGATAAAAATTATTACAAGAAGATAAAAGAAGAGTCCTTGAGAGTAAGGGAATGGTTCTCTAATGAACTAAATAAGCTGGATGGTGTAACAGCTTTTAAATCAGCGTCCAATTTCGTTTTCATAAAAATAGATAACGCTGATGCGAATACTATAAGGGCTTTTATGGAAGAAAATGGTATTCTAATCAGGTTGTTTATAGATAAGGACGCTTTGAGGTTGAGAATAACTATTGCACCAAAGGAAATAATGGAACGAGTGCTTGTACAACTTAAGAAAGCGATAGAACTATAAATGTTTGTTCACAAGTATATTACGAGGAGGTTCAAGAATGAACGATAAGAAAGAAATAGGCGAGAGAATACTTGGAGAACCTTTATGAGAATATTACTTGATGAGGATGTAAGGGATTATTCTGATTGGCTAACAAAATGCAAAGATGCAAAAAAGATATTAGATGAGTATGATAAGCAACCAGGGAATTTGGCAATAGAAAAAATAGCATCATATCTTCCAAAAAATCCAATCGTTTCTGTAGATGTAGGAATGAACCAATGTTGGTGCGCTCAGTCTATGGTGCTTAAAGGGTATAAAGGAAGAATCCACATTAGTGGTGGTTATGGAACTATGGGATGTGGACTACCTTATGCAATCGGTTCGTGTATAGCAAATGATAATAAACCAACTTATTGTATTACAGGAGATGGTGGATTCCAAATGAATATACAGGAACTAGAAACTGTTAAGAGAGAGAATCTTCCTATAAAGATATTTGTATTAAATAATCGAGTGCTAGGAAAGATTAGCGAGACACAACACTTTGAACATGATGATAGATTTGCCAATACAGCGTCAAGTGGGGGGTATACAGTTCCAAACTTTAGCAAAATTGCTGAAGCATATGGGATAAAAGCAGTAAGGATAGATTCTTTTGAAATGCTAGATAATTATCAGTCGTGGATTGATGATAATGAACCATGTTTGATAGATATATCTTTGCCGGAGAATAGTTTGCTTACCCCAAAGATTAAATTTGAGACGCAGATGATTAGACCGGAGTTGGATGAAGTTGTAGTAAAAAAATTCTTGAAACTATAAATTGTTAACTGTAATAACTAATTATGCTATGTAAGGGAATAGTATGGTAGGAAGAAATGAAGAAAAACAAAATAGTAAGTTGGGAATAGCCATTGTTGATTCTCCGCTTCAGCTAATTAATACATTAAATATGATGGAGACGACATCGTATGGAAAACTTGCATGGGATTTGCTAATGCTTGAAGAACCGGCTTTTGGTCAGATTCTTTATAAAAGAATATCATCGTTAGGCATTTTCAGGAAGGTATTTTTTGTTAGAAATGCATGGGAAAAACTAAGAAATCTTCATAATAATAGGATTAAATGGGCAACAATATATCTTAATAGAAATAATATTTATAAAGTGTGGCCAGATTTATCGTGTGATTTTAGTGAATACGAATATATGTCATTTTGTCCAGCAGCGGATTTTTTTACATGTAATTTTGCATTTTTGCATAATAGGAATATAAAATTTATATGGCTTGAAGATGGCATGTCTTCGTACGCAAATTATGCTAGTTTTATAGAAAAAGGAACACTAAAAGACTTCTGTAGGACATTGTTAAGACATAATTCTGGGAAAAAGAATATTATATGTCAGTATCTATATAGGCCCGAACTTGCAAGTTATAATGTCCCATTTAAGAGGGAAAAAGCTTGCTTTCTAAATTCGAATTCTGAAACGGCAAGATTGGCTGATATAATATTTGAGTTTGATTCAAATGATGTAATTAATGAAAAATATATTTATTTTGATAATGTTTTCGAGAAAGACGGCATTAAGACGAATGATAAGGAAATATTAGAAATAGTCAGTAAGATTGTTGGAAAAGAAAACATGATTGTGAAAGTGCATCCTAGAAATGATCCGTCAATATACAAAGGGACTGAATATAAAATATGCAAAAAAAATGATATTCCATGGGAAATATATTTCTTTCACAAGGAAATGTTGGAAAATAAGATTCTTATTGGAGCTATAAGCACTGCATTACTAAGTCCTTTTTTGTATTTCGATAGTAAGCAACAAATAATATCAATGGTAGAAATGCTCGAAATGGGTGAGATGAATAATAGTTTCAAAAAGTTTTTGATGTATATTAAAAATATAATTATGGAACAACACAATGATATATTTTTGACACCACAAAATATAAATGAGTTGATAGAAATATTAAAGGGTACTTGTTATGAATAATTTATCATATAAGCAAAGTAAAGGAGACAATGTTTTAGATAAAGATAGGGTGATTATTAGAAAGAATCTAGTGCTTCCTAGTACACTTGTTATATATATATGCGTTATACCGATGTTTTTCATTGTTTCGTATGCTTTTTTTTGCGCGACTAATAATATATATCCAATGCTGTTGGCGTATACAATAACATTCTTCTGGACACTGATTTACGCAATTAGACGTTTTGGTTTTTTTTCATTATATTGCATATTTATGTATGCAAGCATATTTTTTATGTACTCTGTGGTTTTTGCAGAAGCATTGTTGCCATACAAAGATTTTGATTTTATGTCGGAAAGATGGCCTTATTTACTCAAATTTGATTTGGATGTTGGAATCAAATTTATTGTCGCAAGTTTTATTGAGACCTATATGTTGCATGTATTTTATTGCATAGGTAGCGGAAGAAAGAGGAAACAAAATACTAAGTGTAAAAAAGAACCTTTAATTGAGAAAATTGGAATATGTATGATGGCTTGTTTTGCAATACCGGCATTGACAAAATCAATTCTTCAAGTGAGATATGTATTGCAATATGGTTATGCATCAGTTTTTACAGATGGTTTTTCTAATATTAATTATCCAATATGGGTGAGTGGAGCTTTTGCTGGGTTATCAACGGGTTATTATTTGTTTTTGGCAGGAAATCCTTCAAAGGATAAATTCAGAATAATTACGCTTATATATGTTGGATTTAGTTTATTAAATGCATTGAAAGGTCAAAGAGGGCCGGTCATCAGTTTGATAATCATATGTATTTTTTGGTATATAAAAAAATACAATGTGAAAATAAGCTTTAAAAGATTTTTAATAGTTGGGCTTGTTGTAATAGTTTTAATAGTTGGAATAGGCGTATTTCGTGGCAACAATGATGAACTGATAGATGATAGTTATGATGTAAATACTAAGATGGAAAATGTAGTAGATCTTTTGCTTGAACAATCGAGATCGCGGGTTGTTCCAATGGTTGTGATGGAAGGAGATTTGCAGTATAGGAATTATCCTTTTGTTTTTTCTCCTTTACTAAGTCCATATTACTCATTAGAATATGGGAATGGACAAACAGAAGAAATAGCACAAAACACAAATGATATTTCGAATGTTATAATGTATCATTTATCGAAGACATTTTATTTACAGGGAAATGGTTATGGAGGAGCTTTCTTGGCTGAAGCGTATGATTTTGGCGGATATATAGGAGTTGGTGTTTTTTCAGTACTATTGGCGCTGTTTTTATCTTTTTGTGATGGCTCTAATCTTAATGTTAGATGCTATTATGTTCCAATATTATTTCAATTGATTTTGAATATTCCTATGCTTCCGAGAAATAGAGTTTTTGGCTTTATGAATAATTTTTTGGTTATAGTTTTTACGTATTTGATTTTGGCTTTTTTGTCATTTCTTCCACAAATGAGAGAAAATACACATAAGAAGATAAATATAAGGAGGTTGTAATATGTATAAAAAACCGTTTGTTATAGCAGAGGCTGGATGCAATCATATGGGACAGATGGAAATCGCTAAAGATTTAATTGAGACTGCGGCCCATTTTTGCAAGGCTGATGCTATAAAATTTCAAAAGAGAAATCCAAAGGAATTATTGACACAAGAACAATATAATGCACCACATCCTAATCCTGTAAACTCTTATGGAGATACTTATGGTGCTCACAGAGAATTCTTAGAATTTGATTTAGAGCAACATAAACAGTTAAAAGCGTGGTGCGAAGAAGCAGGTATAGTATATTCTACATCGGTATGGGATATGACAAGTGCTAAAGAAATAGCTTCAATAAACCCTAAGTTTATAAAAATACCTTCTGCATGTAATACGCATTATGAGATGTTGGAGTGGCTTTGCGATAATTATGAAGGTGAGATTCAACTTTCATTTGGAATGACAACAAAAGAAGAAGAAGAAGAGATAGTAACGCTGTTTGAAAAAAAGGGAAGAGCTAAGGATTTGATTATATATAATTGTACATCTGGATATCCGGTTCCTTTTAAGGATGTATGTCTCTTAGAACTTGTTCGGATAAAAGAAGAGTATGGTGAACGTGTGAAGGCGATAGGTTTTTCCGGTCATCATTTGGGGATTGCTATTGATGTTGCAGCATATACACTGGGTGCTGAATATATCGAAAGGCATTATACTTTAGATCGTACTTGGAAGGGGACAGATCATGCTGCGTCTCTTGAACCTGAAGGAGTACGTAAATTGGTTCGTAACCTTAATTCGACATATGATTCTCTTACGTATAAATCTGAGGATATTTTGCCTATAGAGCAAGTGCAACGAAAAAAGTTAAAGTATATTAACCATTAGTATTACTATGGGTATGAAGAGTAGTTTTGTATTAATGATTACAAAAATTTTTATATCATTAATCAATAAATAATTAATAGATTCATTCTAAAAATAGCTGATTTAATTAGAGGCCTTAAGATGTCGAATGACAGAAATAAAAATGTAAAAAAAATATTAGCAAATACAGCATGGATGCTTTTTGACAAAGTATTTATTTTAGTACTAAATCTTTTGGTGACCTTAAAAATAGCAAATTATTATGGGTCATTAGGATATGGAACATATCAGTATGCTGTAAGTGTCGTTGCGATATTTGAGATATTTGTTACTTTTGTAGATGCAAGGGTAGTAAAAAAAAGGTATATAAAGGAAAATCCCGACGAACTTGTATGGAATGCAACTATTTCGAGGTTGATATTTTCGGTAGTGTCTTTAATTGGAGGAATAATATATCTATTATTCAGTGGTGAAGACGCTGAGTTCTATCTTATGTTTTTGATATTGCTTGTTAATGCTATCATTATTAATTTGCGTTTTGGTATGCAGAATAGATATGAGTATCTTCTCAAATCAAAAAAAGTAATTATTGCAAGTAATATAGCACTTACAATTGGAGGCGTACTTCAGCTCGTTGCTGTGTATTTACACTATTCTATTATAGCAATAGCAATAATTACAGCAATTTCATCTTTTATAAGTCTACTTATCATATACATACAGTATAGGATTGAATTTGGAAGGCTAATTAATGGTAAATTTAATATAAGAATTATAAAAGAAATCATTAAAGAAAGTGCGCCGCTAGCTATCGCTGCTTCATGTGCAATTGTGTATTCTCGATGTGATTCTATTATGATAGGAAATATGCTCTCAAAAGAGGATGTTGGAATATATGCAATTGCAGTAAAACTCATTACGGTGGTTCAAATGGGATACTCTCCTATATGTGAGAGTGTATATCCTAAAATGATTGAATTATATAGTGTTAATAAGGAAGAGTATGCAAAGCGTTATGTTCAAATAACTGCAATTTTGACGTGGATATATATTTTAGGAGTGGCTATTTCGTTTCTTATTCTTCCGTTTGCTTTTAGATTCTTAAATGAAGAGTATGCAGAGGCGTTCCCTATATATCAGGTTTATGTCATAGGTGTATTCTTTATGTATAATGCAGGACTGCGTGCCGGTCATTACACACTTATAAATCGTGGGAATATTCTTATGTATTCGCAGATTGTTGCTGTAATTCTTAATATAATTCTTAATTATTTTTTGATAAACATAATTGGTATATATGGAGCTGCAATAGCAACCGGAATTACTCAGGGGGTAAGTCTTTTGATATCAAACTTGTTTTTTGGAAAGACGGGGCGAGAGGTGTTCAAATGGCAGATTAAGGGCTTAAACCCTTTGAAAATGTTTAAGAAATATGGGTAGTTTTAATAGAGTTATTGATGTGAATTATATTTGTTAGATATGTATTTATTGAGGAAAGCTACTATGGATTTAGATTGTATTTTTTATGATTTTGACGGCGTTATGACCGATAATAGAGTACTAATTACGCCAGATGGGAAAGAGAATGTGTTTGTAAACCGAAGTGATGGTTATGCAATTGCAAGATTTAAAGAAATTGGTATTTTGCAGGTGATTATATCTACAGAAGAAAACCCAATAGTAGAGAGGCGTGCAGAAAAATTAAAAATACCTGTATTACATGGTGTTGCAGATAAGGGAGAGTGCATAAAGGAGTATGCATTAAAGAATCACATTAATCTAAAAAAAACAATATTCATGGGAAACGATTTAAATGATATTTCTGCATTTGATGTTGTAGGTATAAAGTGTGCGCCACTAGATGCTGAAAAAGAGATATTGGAGATAGCAGATTGGATTTCGGGGGAAAAAGGTGGATATGGTGCAGTTAGAGATTTGTATAGAGCATATATGAATGAAGAATTATTTCGCCATTGAAGGAGTAAATAATGAATCAAGATTATCTTAATAGAATTCAAAAGGGGATTGCATGGGCGATTATTCCTGCAAGAGCCGGATCAAAAGGTGTAACAGATAAAAACATTAGAGATTTAAAGGGGCATCCTCTTATTGCACATACTATAGCTGTTTGTAATTTGGCAAGTGAAGTACAAAGAACTATTGTTTCAACTGATTCTGAAAAATATGCGGATATTGCAAAACAATATGGGTCTGAAGTGCCGTTTTTACGTCCTTCAGAATATGCTTTAGATACATCACATGACATAGATTTTATAAAGCATGCCATAGAATGGTTTTCTGAAAATGAAGGTCGTATTCCGGAATACTGGGTGCATATGAGAACAACTTGTCCACTTCGATGTCCTGATATTGTTGATGAAGCAATAAATAAAATAAGAAAATATTCAGAATCTACGTCATTGCTTTCTCTTTGTATACCCGAAGGCGTATTGTCACCATATAAATGGATGGTTAGAGAAGGGGATTATGTTAAAAGTATTTTTTTTGAAAATAACGATGATGCTAATAGACCAAGACAAACATATCCTGATGCTTATTCAAGAAGCATTTATGTCGATATTTATAAATCTTCGAATGTTATAAAATGTGATACATTATTCGGTAATTGCATAGTTCCTTTTGAAACTGAGGAAACAATAGATATTGATACTTTAAATGATTTAGACAAAGCAAAAGAATATGAAATAGATAAAGATGTTCTAGTTTACATGAATAGGAGAGTTGTTAATGAATAATATGTTTGACATTTCTCAAAGGGTATGCATTATTACAGGTGGAGCAGGATTGTTAGGAAGAAAACATGCAGAGGCTGTTCTCCTTGGTAATGGTGTGCCTGTGCTGATAGGAAGAAATAAAACTAAACTTGAGAACGCAAGGAAAAGTTTACTTAAAGAATTTCCAGAGCATACAATTGAAAATATTGCTTCTGATATAACTAACAAGCAAGAAGTTCTAGAGATTAGAGAGTTTGTTTTAGAGAAATATGGGCACATAGATGTTCTTATCAACAATGCTGCAAATAACCCCAAAGTTGAATCAAAGTCTTCTAATATGCGTGCCATGAGTTTCTTGGATTTTCCAATTGATATATGGAATCAAGATATAGCAGTTGGGCTTACAGGAGCGCTGCTTTGTTGCCAAGTTTTTGGTGAAATAATGGAGCAACAAAAAAAAGGAGTAATTCTAAATATATCTTCTGATTATGGTATTAGAGCACCGGATCAAAGGATATATAGAAAAGAAGGCATCCCTGAAGAAAGACAAATGATTAAGCCTGTAACGTATTCGGTGGTTAAGCATGGGATTATAGGTCTTACAAAGTATTTGGCAACATATTGGGGAAGTGTTGGAATACGGTCGAACACGCTTTGCCCTTCTGGTATATATGATGGGCAGGATGATGAGTTTGTAAGTAAGTATGTTAACAAAGTCCCTTTGGGAAGAATGTCGAATCCTGATGATTATATTGGAACAATTCTATATATGATATCTGATGCAAGTTCATTTATGAATGGTGAGACAGTTGTCATCGATGGTGGAAAGTCAATATGGTAATAGAGAAATAAACATGTAAATTGGAGGAAGAAAATGATTGATATTAATTTTTATATTAAGTTTGATGAGTATTTAAAAACATTAGATGAAAACAAAGAATATACAGCAGATGAAATATTTGAAGGTCTTGAAAAGATTCGAAGCAAAGAACCTGTTGTATACAATATTGAAACTACTAATAGATGTAACATGCGTTGTAAGATGTGTCCTAGAACTACGATGATGACGCGTAAGAATGAAGATATTAATAGAGAGACATTTCTTAATGTTGTAAGCCAGATTCGTCCGCATACTGAAGAAGAGTGGAGCGCTTGGAAGAAATTTTGTGAGGAGAAATATGGCATATATGAAGATGAAATGAGTGAGAATCATTTCTTCTTATATGTTATTCCTAAAGTTATACAGCTTCATGGATATGGTGATCCGTTACTTGATAGATATATGGCAGAGTATGTTCGAATACTTCACGAAAAAGGATTCTATTCTTATTTTAGCTGTAATCCGGCGAATATTAATCTTGAAAGAACATACGAGATGCTTGATGCAGGTCTTGATTATATAAAGTACTCAATCGAGAGTGTAAATGATGAAGAGCATAAACAGATTCGTGGCGAAGCATCAAACTTCTCAGAAAGTTATAAAAAAATACAGCAAGTTCTAGAATATAAGCATAAGAATAACTTATCAACAACAATAGTTATTACAATGCTTGATTTAAATCGTACTCATCAAAAGGAGGATTTTGACAAATTATTAAAAGCATTTGAAGGGTTAGATGTATACATTTATCTTAAGAGTGAGGATTGTCAGTGGTATAGAAAAGATTTTCATGGAACAAACTCAATACATTGGTCAGAGATATGCAAACATCCGTGGATGACTATGACAATTAAATCTAACGGAGAAGCTACTATGTGTATGGAAGACTTTAATAATGAAATTATATTTGGTAATACAAATACACAGAGCCTAGAAGAAATCTGGAATGGCGAAGAGTATAAGAAGTTCAGATATCAGCACTTATTCGTAAAAGATAAAATAAAGTGTGTTGGCGAATGTGATATGAAGCTTATGGGAGATTGCTATAAAATCATATAGAAACTAGACATTTTGAATGAATGCAAAAAACATGAGAGGGAAGTTATGCAAACACTTAAAATAGGTGTCATTGGCACTGGCAATATGGGCATGAATCATGTTCGTAATCTATCAGATAATAAGCGATTTGAACTGGTGGGTATATATGATAATAATGATGAACGAGCACAGTATGTTGCATTGAAGTACGGTGTCAAGAAGTTTGATGATATTGATAATCTTCTCGCACAAATTGATGCAGTTGTAATAGCTGTACCTTCAACTTTGCATACCAATATTGCTATTCAAGTAGCACAACATGATGTTCATGCTTTGATTGAAAAACCACTTGCGACGAATAGTATTGATGCGATTAAGATAGTAGATGCATTTAATGCTCGTAATTTAAAACTTGCAGTTGGTCACATCGAGCGATTTAATCCGGCGTTTAGAGAATTGAAGAGGCTAGTGTCTGATGAGACAATATATTATATCGAATCAAGAAGATATAGTCCATTTAGTGGAAGTGGTCGAATCACTGATACAACGGTTGTTGAAGATCTTATGATTCATGATGTCGATCTTGTATGTTCATTGATGGAAGAAAAAAAATTAACTTCAGTACATGGACGAGGTGAGACAGTTTCATCAGGGCAGATAGATTTTGCAACTTGTCTTATGGATTTTGAAGGGAAGACCCATGCTATTGTTAATGCAAGTAGAGTTTCTCAAGACAAGGAAAGAAGTATTACTATACATACTGCTGATAGTTGTTATTATGCTGATTTGTTGACGAAATCATTAAAGATAACTAAAAGTACAAATATATCTATTGATTTAAAAGATAATAGCTCATATAGACAGGATGGAGTTGTTCAAAAGGTCTATATACCTATCGAAGAGCCCTTAAGAGCAGAACTTGTCGCCTTTTATGAAGCAATTGTTAATGACGTTCCAATAGAAGCTGATGGAGATGTTGGAATTAGAGCAATTAAGATATGTGAAGAAGTAGCATCAAGAGCAAAGCAGGAAGGCTAGGTATATCGAAGATGAATGTGCCATTTTTAGATTTAAAGAAACAATATGAGGATATTAGAGAAGAAGTTGAAACCAATGTTCTAGAAATATTAGATAGCTGTTGTTATATTGGCGGAGAATATGTTAATCAATTTGAAACTGAAATGGAGGATTACCTTGGAGTAAAGCATGTTTTGGGATGTTCTAATGGTACTGATGCATTAGTATTAGGACTGAAAGCATGTAATATAAACCCTGGTGACGAGGTGATTACAACACCATTTACATTCTTTGCAACAGCTGAGGCAATAGCGTCAGTCGGTGCAATACCGGTATTTGTTGATATTAGAAGCGATGATTATAATATTGATTTTAATCTGATAGAAGCAGCTATTTCGGATAAAACTAAAGCTATTATGCCGGTTCACATATTCGGTGCTCCATGTGATATGGATAGTATTAATGATATTGCTAAAAGATACAGTCTTAAGGTTATCGAAGATGATGCCCAAGCAATAGGAAGTGAGTATAAGGGTAATAAGGCAGGGACGCTTGGTGATGTTGGTTGTTTTTCGTTTTATCCGACGAAGAATCTTGGTGGTGCCGGAGATGGTGGGATGGTTACGACTAACAATGATGATATTTATATTGCGTTAAAGGCCTTTAAAGAACATGGCGCAGGAGAAAATGGCGCTACAACATATTCATTACAAACGGGACGGAAAGCATTTGTTGAATCAGATGAACAAAAGATGGAGCTGTATGACCCTTATAAATACTACAATTATTTAATTGGTTATAATTCGAGGCTTGATGCAATTCAGGCGACCGTGTTGTCATGTAAACTTAAAAGGCTGAATAATTATAATGCTAAACGAGCAAGTATTGCCCGTAGGTATTATGATGAATTAACCAACAAAGTTAAATTGCCGAGATATTCCGATGATATTGTTCCTTGCTATCATCAATTTGTAATATGTACAAAGTACAAGTATGAGTTATGTAAGTACATGTCAGATAATGGGGTTGGAAATGGGACTTTTTATCCAATACCGCTTCATAGACAAAAGGCGTTTGACAAAAATAATTCTAGAATAAGTGGTGGCGATAGTCTGCCTATTGCTGAAAATATCGCGTCGCAATCTGTTTGTTTGCCAATTTTCCCTGAAATGAGTCATGGGCAAGTTGATTATGTAATTGATGTAGTTAATAAATTTTTCGAGGATAAATAAGTTGAGTAATATATATGTACATCCAACGGCTGAAGTAGATGATAGTGCAGTAATAGGAAATGGCACAAAAATATGGAATCAAGCACAGGTTAGAAATAACGCTAAAATTGGCGATGGCTGTGTCATAAGCAAGAATGCATATATAGATGAGAAAGTTGTTATCGGTGACAGAGTTAAGGTTCAGAATAATGTCAATATATATCATGGAGTTACTGTAGAAGATGATGTTTTCTTGGGACCATCTATGACATTTACCAATGATATGTATCCACGTGCATTTAGTTCTGATTGGGAAATCACGGAGACCATAGTAAAGAAAGGGGCATCAATCGGTGCAAATGCTACAATAAGATGTGGTGTTATTGTGGGACAATATGCTACGATAGGTTCGGGCAGTGTTGTTACCAAAGATGTTAAGAATTACGCATTGGTAGTGGGTAACCCTGCACACCAGATAGGGTGGGTATGTAAATGCGGATATAAATTAGATTTTAAAGGTAAATGTAATAAATGTGGAAATGAATATAATATTGAGGAGTGGGAGTAAATTTGTGAATAAATATCCTGTTACAAAGCCATATTTTTCTGATGAGGAAATAAACTTAATATCAAATACTTTGGATTCTGGGTGGGTTGCTCAAGGTCCCAATGTGACACAGTTTGAAAAAGAAGTTGCAAGACATGAGAATATATTAGAGGGTGTTGCGACAACCTCTTGTACCACAGCGCTTCATCTTGCTATGATATCACAAGGTCTTACTAGAGGTATGGATGCTATTGCGCCGGCGTTTACATTTGTTGCAACAACTAATGCGATTATTATGACAGGTGCAACACCGGTTCTTTGTGATATAAAGAGAGACACTTTTAATATTGATACTGATAAGTTGCGTGAGTTAATAGATGAGCAGTATGAAAATGATGGTGGAAAATTAGTAAATGTTAAGACAGGTAACATACTGTGGGGCATTGTGCCTGTACATGAATTTGGACTATGCTGTGATATATATCATATCAATGATATTGCATCAGAATATAACTTAAATATTATTGAGGATGCGGCATGTGCACTTGGGGCGAAAATAGGTAATGTTCATCAAGGAGGCTTTGGTAATACATCATGTATCAGCTTTCACCCTAGGAAGTCCATTACCACAGGGGAGGGTGGTATGGTACTTACTGATGATGAAAAGCTCGCTAAAAGAATGCGTGAACTTAGGACACATGGAAGTACAGTATCAGCAGATCAGAGAGATAAGGGTAATGGGTTTCTTTTACCGGAATATAATGAAGCGGGATATAACTATAGAATGACGGATGTGCAAGGTGCTATGGGACTTGCACAAATTAAGAAATTGGATATTATTATAGAAGCCAAAAGAAAAGGGGCAGCGTTATATAATGAATTGATTTCTCAAATTTTGCCGGAATTTATTACGCCCATTGAACCAGAGAAGTATTTCCATACCTACCAGTCTTATGTATGTATGATAGATATAGAACGTTTAGGTATAGATAATAATTTATTAGGAGGCGAGTATCGCAATAATTTGCTTCAAAAACTAGAGGACATCGGTATTGCTACCAGACAAGGGACGCATGCGGTTCATATGCTTGGATATTACAGAAATTACTTTGGATATATTCCGGAGGATTATGAAAATGCATATGCTTGTGATAAATTATCAATAACGCTTCCATTATATGTTGGAATAACAAAGGAAGATCAAGAGTATATTGTTAATACAATTAGACATACTATAGATAATATGTGAGGGAACTATGCCAAATATAAAAGGAAAAAATGTATTAGTTACAGGTGGTGCAGGATTTATTGGAAGTCATCTATGTGATGAATTAATTGAAAGACACGCCAATAGAGTGGTTTGTGTTGATAATTTCTTTCTTGGCAAAGAAGAAAATATTGCAGATGCTAGGACGCATAAAAATTTTGTGTTATATAGAGATGATTGCAGACAATTTGGTGTAATGCAATCAATTATTGAAAAAGAGAATATAGAAGTAGTATTTAATATGGCTACGATAGCTCTCAATTATTCATTTTTTAATCCGTTTGACGCGTATATGGTTAATGTTGGGATAGCCAATACTTTATTAGAACTACTGAAAGTTGGAGCGTATAAGACATTGATTCATACTTCCTCATCAGAAGCCTATGGAACAGCCAGATATTCTCCTATGGATGAATATCATCCCACAGATCCTACTACTCCATATGCAGCAGGAAAAGCAGCGGCAGACATGATGGTACATTCGTTTTCAAAAGTACTTGATTTGGATATTTCTATTATTAGACCATTTAATAACTATGGTCCTAGACAAAATTCAGAAGGACCGTTGGCGGGGATAATCCCGGTCACTGCAAAACGTATCAAAAATGGTGAGAAGCCTGTTATAAATGGTGATGGAGAGCAGACAAGAGATTTTATCTATGTAAAAGATACAATAAGAGGGTTATTGCTAGCCTATGAAAAAACTGAATCTCGTGGACAGATAATTAATCTTGGCTCCGGAAAAGATATATCCATGAATTCATTACTTAAAGGAATATGTGACTATATGGGATATACCGGTGAATGGGAACATAAAGAAGAGCGAACGAGTGACGTTAGGAATCTTTGTGCTAATATTGATAGAGCAAGAACAATTCTTGGATTTGAGCCTAAAATTAGCTTTGAGAATGGTATAAGAGAGACCCTTGATTGGTATGTGAGTAATAGAGTAATTCAATAAACTGTGTTGGGAGTGAGATTACGATGAAGGTTTTTATTACAGGATCAAATGGTTTTGTGGGAAGTGCAATAGCAGAGAGACTTAATGATGTTCATCATATTATAGGCTGTGGAACGAAAGAAATATCGGAGACAATAATTGATAAGTATTACAGATGGGATATGGGACGTGATGAAATACCCGAAGAGACTTTATCAGAAAGCGTAGATGCTGTAATACATGTTGCAGCAAACAAGGATACGGATGACACCAATTTGGAACTCTCATATTCTAATATTGTGGGTACTCACAGGTTAGTAAATTATTGCATAGGCCAGAAAGTGAAGACATTTATACTGATTTCTGGTATACCACTATTAGAATGTTCTATCAATGGGAAATATGAATATAATTCCAGATATGCTCCCCCCACAATGTATCATGCTACAAAGGCAGCCCAGGAGTTGATGTGTGAGCAGATGTGTAAGTATGGAATTCGGGTAGTTATTCTAAGAATACCTTCTCCTATTGGTTACAATATGAGACAAAAAACTATTTTCACGATTTTGGGCGACCGAGCAATAGCTGGTGAGGATTTGATTTTAAATGGTAAAGGGACTAGGCGGCAAAACTATATTGATGTAAGAGATGTGGCGCAGGCATGCGAAAGGTCACTGAATAATCCGATAATTAAGGGCACATATAATGTTGGTTCAGACGAGCCTATTTCTAATATGGACCTTGCTCGTAATTGGATTGAAGTAGCTGATAGTGATTCTGAAATAATTCTTTCAGGCAAGGATGATCCTGCGGACGATCAAATTTGGATTATTGATGTTGAAAGGTTTAAATCAGCATCAGGTTTCAGACAGGAATTCAATATAAAAGATACAATGCGAGAGTATGTGGAACATATTCGTTAGGAGCCTCTATTTGTGGGTAGGAGGCACGTATTATCCTGGATTTGATAATCCGGTCGAGTCATTAAATATTTTTATGAATAAACCAGATGATATCGCGCGTATATATTCCCATGCTTTTGAGGGAAGAATATATAAAAGATTGGGAGATGCTGGATACGAAGGAAATGTGTCATCATTAAGAAATATACTTTGAATAGAGGTTAATCATATGAAATTTGCTGTATGCTCTGATGCACATGGAAATAGAGTTTTTTATGATATGTGCATAAGTTGGATTGAATCTTATTGCGTAGATGGAATAATATATCTTGGTGACATATTTGGGTATATGGATGAGGGCCTATATATAAAAAATGATTTGATAAAAAAAAAGGCAGTTGTTTTAAAAGGAAATCATGAAGCTATGCTCTTGGGTGAACTTGAACTAGACGAAGATAAAGATAAGATATACGGACTAAATATACAAAAGAGGAAATTAAATAAAGAGGATTATGAGTGGATAAAGAATCTGCCGGAGCATTATAAAATGGAAACATCAGAGGGGGAAGTCATATTTGTTCATGGATCCCTACGAAACTATGTGAATGGATATTTATATGAGGATGATGATACATACGATTGGAATGAACCAGATTGTAGAATGATCTTTATGGGGCATACCCATAGAGCATTTGTCAGGAACGAACAAAATACCAGTTTTATTAACGTTGGGTCAATGGGATTGCCTAGAGATATTGGAAATAGGCCATCATTTTGTATTTTTGACACAGATAATATGCAAATTGAAGTGATTAATCTTTTAATAGAGGAAACTGTGTTTCGTAATGCTTTTTTTTGTGGTGTCAATAAGGAAGTCTTGGAGGTTTTAAACAGAAGATGAAAAAAATCAACGTACTTGTAACCGGAGTGGGTGGCGGTGGAGTCGGAGAACAGATTATTAAATGCCTAAGATTATCAAAAATTGATGTATATTTGATATGTACTGATATAAGTTGCGATAGCAAAGGATTTGCTGAGTGTGACAAAGGGTATTTATTACCAAGAGCAGATAATCCACGATACCTGAAAAATATACTTAAAATATGCAAGATAGATGATGTAAAAATTATATTCCCCGGATCAGAAAAGGAACTATTGGTACTAAGTAATAACAGGGATATTTTTGAGTCTAATGGTATATGTCTTGGCATTAATTCTAAAGATGTTATTGATATATGCATGGATAAGAACAGAACATTGGATTTTTTGAAAAAAAATGATGTAGAAACGCAGAAGTACTGGAACGTTTCGAGTGTTGAGGACATGAAGCAAATCAATATGTTTCCTGTAGTTTTAAAACCTTCTATAGGTGGTGGAGGATCTGCTAATACATTTGTTGCACAGGATGAACAGGATTTAAGATTATTTGGTGAGTATTTACTTAGCATATACGATGTTTTTACTGTTCAAGAATATATCGGCGATGTTGAACATGAATTCACTGTAGGCGTTATTTCAAGTCAAAATGGGGAATATATAAATTCGATTGCGGTCAAAAAGAATATCCTTAGTGGTTTGTCAAACAGGATGCAAATTCCTAATAGAACAGATAGAAGTGAGTTGGGAGATATCATAGCGATTAGTAGTGGGGTATCGCAGGGGAGAATTGGAAGATTTGAGGAGGCTACAGAGCCGTGCAAGAAGATTGCTAAAGCGTTGAATTCAAAGGGCCCGATAAATATACAGGGAAGGATTCAGAACGGTAAATTTTATGTGTTTGAGATAAACCCTCGGATATCAGGAACGTCGCCTTTAAGAGCAATGGTGGGATATAATGAGCCAGAAATCCTTATTAGAGAACGCATACTTGGTGAAAACATAAGCCACGAATTCCATTATAAAGAAGGTAATATAGTAAGAGGATTATCTGAAGTGTTTATTGATGATAAGATGAATAATATAACGGATTTTACTTCTTAAATTAAAAGTTTGATGAGGTGATTTGATGGTGGATGTGAAAGGTGTGTCTATTGTAGTCCCATTTCTAAATGAAGATGAAACGATAGGACTTTTTTGTGAAACAATAGATAATTATGCTAACAAAATAGATTTTCCGATTGAACTCATTTTTGTGGATGATGGATCATCTGACAATTCGATTCAAATACTGAAAGATTATAATTTCAGGTATATTAGAATGGTGAGAATGATTGAACTATCAAAAAATTTTGGGGTTCATGCAGCTGTTAGAGCGGGGATAAAGGCTTGTAATTATGATGTTTGCACATGGATTGGTGCAGATTTGCAAGAACCATTGGATATTATAAAAATTGCATATGAGAGAATATCAAGAGGCGAAATAGAGATTGTGTACTTTTCGAAGAAAACAATAGAAATATCGTGGCTGTCACGGTTGTTTTCGAAAATATATTCAAGATTAATGAAAAGATATGCGATTAATACATATTCTTCGGAGGGCACTGCAACAGTTGCTTTTGGCAGGAAAGTTATTGATTGTCTAAACGAGAATGTGGAAGCAAATTCACAGGTGGTTTTACAAATTATGAATATGGGTTTTCCTTATGAAAATGTTTCGCTTGATTATAATGCAAGATCAGCAGGAAAATCGAAATGGACATTTTCTAAGAAAACAAAACTATTTATTGATTCATTTGTTTCATTTTCATATATGCCAATTAGATTAGTTAGTAGCATCGGGATAATCATTTTTATCATTGGTGTCATACTCGGGATTGTTACTATTATTAACAAGTTTGTTAATCCCGATGTCCAAAGCGGATATTCTACTATTGCTTGTATTCTTGCATTAGGATTTGGAGTGACGAATATATCTCTTGGTATTATTGCGGAATATCTGTGGCGTACACTTGATGCATCAAGAAATCGCCCAGTATTTATTGTTGATAACATAATTGAATTGAAAGGGCACAAAGGTGAAGAATAAAGTAGTTGATTATGTTCTTTTATATTCTGATTTTATAATATATTCTTTGGTTTCGGTATTAGCAAAGTTTGCTTCAATGCAGGATAATTATGTATACATAGCTATATTTGTGGCTGGAGAAATTCTCTTATTAGGGGTATATGCATTAATATGGCAACAGGTGTTAAAAAGATTTACTCTAATAACAGCTATGTCTAATAAAGGGATTACAATTATTCTTGGAATGGTGTGGTCGGTATTAATTTTTCATGAAGGCATTACAATATGGAATATTATTGGTGCAATAATAATAATTTTCGGAATGTGGATGGTGTCTAGTAGTGAATGAGTATTTGTTGATAGCTATTATTTCCAGCATATTATCTGCATTTTCGCAGGTGTTGCTTAAGAAAAGTAGTCTAAAAAAATATGAATCCAAATTTAGAGAGTATTTTAATCTGTATGTAATAGGTGGGTATTTTATAACCTTTGTATGCATGATACTTATGGTTATTGCTTATAGAGGATTACAACTCAAAGTGGGAATTATTATTGAGACACTTGTGTATGCATACATAATGATACTTAGTAGGTTGTTCTTTAATGAAAAAATTACTTGGAAGAAATTGCTTGGAAATACTGCTATTATTATAGGCGTCATCGTATTTGTAATTGAGTAGTGAAGGAATTTAAAATGCTTAGAAGATATAAAGAAAGCGAGATTTTTCGCCATATCTTATGGATTACAATTGTATATATATTAAGTCAATGGTTTTTGCTTATAGTCTCAGGTCGATGGTGGGATGATTGGATTTATGCTGATCATAATTGGGAGTTTATTTCTGAAGCCATGAGACAAAGCTCAATGCCGTGGTTGGCATATCTAGACGCATCATTATGGATATTTCCGGAAGGGTTTTATAGATTTTTTGTTTTCATATTATATTATTTTAGTGCAATACTGTTTTACTTTGTTTTAAGAAATATAAAAATAATAGATAATAAAGACTCCTTGTGGATTGTTCTACTATTTATTACTGTTCCTGTTAATGATGCCAGGATTACTTGGATTTGTTTTCCGTATGGTCTAGGGTTATTATTGTATTTTCTCGCTTTTTTTCTCGTGACCCTTTGGGTAAGCTATAATGGTGCAAAAAGAATATTATTTAGAATTCTTTCCATAATAATATTATTATGTGCGTTTTCATTTTTGCAATCAACAATGATGTTGAATATATTGATTATTGCTTATTTGTGTTATAGTGAACTAGAGAAACAATATAAAGGACGTTCATTTGGTTATCAAATAAAAGGTTTATTTATAACAATTGTACACTATTTAGATTATCTTGTGCTTCCAATAATATGGTATTTTGGTGATAAAGTATTATTTCCGGGGTATGGTTATTTTGGAGGAGTGTATTATATAAAATGGAGTGAATTACCAAATATTATTTTGCATTCTTTTAAAAATTCGCTTCTTACCTTTGTTAATATTTTTGGTTCATATGGCAGATTACTACAGTCATTTATTGTTATTATTAGTTGTGGATTGATAATAATTGCGGTATTGCTAATATTGCATATTCATAATAATAAACATAATAATGGTGAACGACAAATTAATAAAAAAAGAGATGTGATATTATTTTTTGTAGGAATAGTTTCCTTTTTTTTAGGTTTTTTCCCTTATGCTGTAAAAAGAACAACGGCGATTGATAACATTGGAATAGAAGGTAGGGATTCAGTGTTATTAGGAATAGGTGTCGCACTAATTATATATTATTTCAATAAGATATTTATTAAATACAAATATTTGAATGTTGTTGTTATTATTATGATTGTATTGGGTACTATTCATTTTAATTATCAATATTTAGAATGGCAAGGTAGTTATTATCAACAACTTCAATTACAAAATGAATTTAAAAATAATATTGATATTAAAAATAATAACAACTATCTTTACGTTTCTTCATATGATTTGATAGGAAATAGGTTCTATCAACTTAATGGTAATGCATGGGAAATATATGGAGATCAAACAAGATTCATAATGAATGGAATTAGCGATATAAACTATTTGGTTGGTGATACGAGGGAAAAGAGTATTGAACAATTCAAGAAAGCATATATGATGAATGAATATGATTGCGTAGATCAAAAGATAGATGGTTTGATTTTTGCTAAATATCCTCACCTAAAAAAACATACAATACTAAAACAAAAAATTAATGAATTGTTTGATGTGGAGTCTTTTGACAATTGGATAACTAATGCAAAAAGTATTCGATATCGTTCGCTTTCAAACGAAGAATCTGATTATATTATTGAGTTATATAAAAATGGAAAACTAAATAAAGAAGTTATTAATTATTTGTTTTCGGAATAGATAGGTTATATGAATATTGACTAGGACATTGGGGTCAGATCCCCGTTGAGAGCCTAGTGATATAGCAAAGGCATGTGGCTGTCCGAGTGCTATTTGTGTAGATACCTTTGATGAGCTAGATTTGGAACTGAATAAAGCGAAAGATAGATATGGGTTAAGTCTTGTGGTGAATGAGATGAGGTTATGTTATGAACAATTCAGAAGAAACGAATCAGGATAAAGAAGAGCAAAGAGAGCCACGACTATATAAGGTTAAATATAAGGGTGACACAAGGCAGTGTGCTTTCTAGACCTTATTATGATATATGAATATAAGATGCGTTTGTTGTGTAGAAGAATTGAAAGACTTTTTCATATTATATTTCCGTCATCAGATGTAGTCTTTTATGTTTTTCTATTAATAGCTTGGTTGATATTTTTTGTCATTTGCTATTTGCTCAGAAAAGAATGTATAACAGTTGTGGATTTGTTGTGGGAGTTGAAGGGAGGAATCTTTACATCTATTATTGTTACCATTATTGTAAAAGTATCAGCTAATTTGACTAAGTATAGTAATAGTATTAAAGAACAACATGTTGTTTATACCGATGCAATGCATGACTTTACAAAGTATCTATGTGGTGTATGTGATGACTCTATGTGGTCACATTATATGCCTCTTTATAATGGTATTTGTTTGAACTATACGAAAGAGTTTTTTTAGTCTTGGGATTCTACACATTCATTTGACGAAGAAAGGATATTTCAATCATTAAGAAAAGCTGAAAAAAGAATTGACGAACTACAAGAAGTTTTAAAAGAAGGAAGATATGTTATTAAAGATATTGATTCTTTAAAGAATTACCTTGAAATAGCCAAAGAGAAGATAAGAGTTACGAATGATAATATTAATATAGATTCTGTAGTTGATTTATTGGATGTATTTTATAGTATTGTTGAATGCTTGAGATATCCATGGAGAAGAGATGTAGATATTGATAGGAAAATCATAATAATACTAAACAAGTATATGGTTAATCATATTGAAATAGACTTTTATTTACGTATGTTCTTGGATGATTTTGATGCAATTCAAGTAAAGGAAACAATGGAGAAATATTTATAAGTTACATTAACTAGATAGAGATACGAAAGGAAGTGTTTATGTCATTAACTATGAAAACACAAAGAAAAATTAGATATGAATACCTTAGAATAATATCAGCTGTATTTATTCTATTCAACCATATAAATGTATCCGTTGATTTTAATAGTATTTCAACAATGATACCATCTGAAACATTCAATTATTATTTGATAAAGTTTTTTCTAATGGGTGGAAAGTTTGGTACAAATGTTTTTGTTATTATAGGGTGTTATTTTCTTTGTGATAAGAAATGGAATTTTAGAGGGATTATTAGAATTATAGGACAAGTTGTATTCTTTTCTTTGATATGCAATTTCATGAGCATGTTTATCTTTAAACAACAATTATCAGTATATGATTTTGTGCATGGATTTAGTTATTGGTTTCCGATTTCTTATATTGTGATGTTGCTTTTTATACCGATATTAAATTGGATGTTGAAGATTAGATTAAGTGATAGACATAAGCTTTATTTCACCTTAGGTATAGGTGTCGGGTGTCTATAGGACTTCTTGTCTGGGGTATAGTATGGAATAATAGTTTGTTTGGACTTATAACAAGAGAATACATTATCGGTTCATTATGGTTTTGTTATATCTATATTCTTGTTGCGTGTCTTAAGAGAGTGGGTTTTTTTGATTCGAAGAAGCTTAAGATGATTGCTGTAATCTCCTGCCCTATAAGTTACATATTAATGTATGCAATTGTACTTATTACAGGTATATCTTTATTTAGAGATATGTATTCGCCACTTTGTATATTTAGCGCATTGATGCTATTTGTGATATTTCATCAATCTAATGAGCAAAGATTTAATAAACATGGTAATGTTGTTTTGGCATTTTCTAAAGCATCATTTGGAATGATCCTGTTGCAGGGCAATAATAATATGATAAAAATCTGGCAAGAAGTTGTGTTTAGATATAGTGCGTTTTTTGATTCATGGCTTTTCTTGCCCATATGCATATTGAGCGTATGTGTGCTGGTTCTTCTTGCTACAGGATTGTATTTTGTGTATGAGAAGCTAAACGGAGCAATTAAGGTGTTAATAAAGAGAGTGAAGAGTTCTTAGGTAATATACGCTTCGATTGTGTTCCCGTAACGCATAAGGTAACGCTGGGTGCGATAGTAGATTTACTTGAGGAATTCAAAGAACAACCTACCACCTTAATTATGCCGAAGATGCCTGAAGGTTCCTTTGCAAAGAAACTTTATAGTTTATATTTTTCATATCTTCCTGTTAATGAGTTTAAGTATCCGCTTGATATGAACTGCGATGATAAGGGATCATTTACAGAACTTGTGCATACAGAAGATTGCGGTCATGTATCAATCAATATAAGTAAACCGGGAGTTGCAAAAGGGCTGCACTGGCATAATTCCAAGTGGGAGATATTCATAGTTGTAGCTGGACATGGGTTGATTCAAGAGAGGAACATTAATACAGGTGAAACTGTTGAATTTGAAGTTTCGGGAGATAATATAGAAGCCGTTTACATGATTCCAGGGTGGACGCATAATATAATTAATCTCTCTGATACTGAGGATTTGGTGACTGTTATGACTTGTAATGAAGTTTTTAACGCTAGTCGACCAGATACTTTTAGAGAAGAAGTATAAAAGAAAAGCCAACATCAATTGTAATTTGATGTTGGTTTTTGTTGTCTTACTGCCTTCAGCATATATTATCCTTCGTTCTTCTTAAGACTATCCAGCTCCGCTTGTAGTTGTTCTATTAGGGCGTCCTTTTGGGATAGTTGTTCATCCTTTTGGGCTAACTGTTCATCCTTTAGGACTAATCGTTCATCCTTTTCCTTAAGCTGCTTCTGCACATACTGTTCATGAAATATAGCTTCCTGTCTAGCTTCGCACATAGCCCTAACGGTTTCATCTGAGTTCTGGATGTATATGGAATTAGCTGCTTCAGAATATACTTGATCTTTCTCTGCAATCATCTTTAATTCCTCCCATGTGGTGGCTTTGAAT
>OCTW013403133.1_pt1 | contig 42214 bp, 56 predicted proteins | sample 1539671 | NCBI WGS metagenome assembly OCTW01 (sample SAMN02144230, study PRJEB22623) | gut metagenome | biome: sheep rumen | host: Ovis aries | place: New Zealand
CACAAAAAGGATGGTACTTGATTGAATATAAAGGTAAGCGTGGTTACGTATCATCAAAATATATCAAAAAAGTTTAGTGTTATTATGAGTACAATTAAACACTGTTAAGCAATATCATGGTATACTATAAGTACCTCCTATAATTCTTGACTGATATGGTAATTGCTACAAAAAAACTCATTGTTTTGCAAGGGTGATGTGAAAGCATCACCCTATTTTTTTTAATAAATTTCATATTTTTTATTTACATACGTACGTATATATGATAATATAATGGTGGAAAGAGGGAGAGGAGAAATCCCCAAGTGAAAGGAGAAATGACTATGAAATACCCAACTTATGAAGAATTATTGAAAGAAATTGAAAAGGAATCTGACGCAAGCGGTGTTCAATGCTTACTAGAAGCTATTTACGGAGAGAATAAAGGAGATAAATTATTCAATGCGTGGATGAAAGGCAATGAAGCCAATTTCAAAAGATTAATTGAAGAAGAAGCAGAATAGAAAGAAAGGAGATAAAATATGGATTCAAGGACAAGGGCAAACCTAAGGTATCAGAAGAAAAACATCAAGCAGATGAAGCTAGACTTGAACAGGAATACTGATGCCGACATCATCAGTTTCTTGGAAAGGTGCGAAAATAAGCAAGGCTACATTAAAGCCTTGATAAGAGAAGACATGAAAAAATTGAGGGCGAAATAGCCCTCAATTTTTTTAGTACGTAAGTGTGTTACTAGCTTGTTACTAGTAAGGTCTATTTTACTATGGTTCAAAATTATTGAACTGTACAATATTCATATAAAAAGTGCATTCTACCGTATAGTGTCATATATCTTTCGATATCTTTAAGTAGTGATAAAACCGCCCATTTTAGGCGGTTTTCTTTTGCGCTTGTTACTAGTGTGTCACTAGTACGATATTCTTGAACTACCTTTTTATAAGTTCAATAGCTTCACGCAGTTCTTCAATTGTCTTGTGAGTATAGACACGTAAACCAACGTCTTTTGTCTTATGACCCATCATCATATCAGAACATTTCTTGTTTGCACCAACTTCATCAAGCAATGTTCTGAAAGTATGTCTTGCTTCATGCGGTGTTCTATGTACACCTAGATTGTCAACAACTTCATACCAGTAATCATAGAACTGGTTACCAACAAATGGAATATATGAACCGTTTCTATTATCTACATTCATAATGAAATATTCATGATCAGGATTATAGCGCTTAAGTACAAGTGGCTGAATCAGTGAATGAATAGGCACTTGTCTATTTTTGCCTGATTCAGTTTTAGTACCACCAATGAATACCATGTTTTCAATATCTACATTTTCAGTCTTCATCTGTAGAAGTTCACTGATTCTAAAACCGCTATAGATGAAAATCATTACAACATCAGCATAGGCATACTTACCTGATTCATAGATTGACCAAAGCTTATCAATTTGGTCATGTGTGAATGAAGTCTTTGTTGATTCAGGTGTTGATTCAGTAGTAACTATTTGAGAATACTGTTTACTAATTACATCAATTTCATAAGCAAACTTATCCAAATGATAGAAGAAAGCCTTGATTTTCTTTTGTGTGGATGGGTGACCGGCGTACTGATCAATGATATCCTGCATATGTATAGCACGTATTGACTTATACTTAAGATTATACAGTGTCGTACATTTCTTGTACGTAATCCTGATCGCTTTAGCTACACCATCCGATAACTTAGGCATTTTCTTTTCAACAAATAATTCATATACATCCTTGAATGTCATTTCATGTATGTTGATGTTCCAAGGCTCATGATTGAACTTTGCTAATAGCATAAGTCCTTCTTCACGTGTTTCAGTATATCCAATGATGGAATAGATAGGCTGACCATTAGCCTTGAAGCCTTTGGTCTTCCTGACCATGAATGGTTTACGTCTATTACCTGACAAGTGAACTACACTACCGTAACCGTTCGGTAATCTCATGTGTTCCACTTCCTTTGGTACCGCTGAAGTGGTATAATTGTCTTGTATAGTCATACCCTTCAACGGTTTGATTATGTGCTTCAGTGTTCCCACCACTGAAGCTTTTTTTAATATGCGGTTCAAGTAGTCCAACTTAATTCTATATACTTTATATATTATAGAATTGTTGTTAAGTTAACGTTGAGACTTTCATAATATTAAGGACTTTAAAACATCTTGGACTACTTGAACCAATGTGCTTAAAACATGCATTGTATAAGCATAATATGCGGTTCAAGATGATTTGATTTCATCTTGAACCTAAGTTGTACTTAACTTGAACTTTTAGCGTTTGTACTTGTTAATTTCAGTTAGATCACTGAGATTTTCAAGTGCTTTTTGTTTTCCAGCATCATTTAAGCTTTCAAAAAGCTGCACAACCTGAACCGTACTTGAACCGTACTTGGACTGTATTTCATCAAGTAATTTTGATTCATCTGAAAGGTTGGTTTCAAGCACTTCAGCATTCAGTCTATTCATTGGCAAGTTGAAACCCATCAGCCACGCTTCTGATACATTAAGTGCAAGTGCTAGTATCTTCAGTTTGTCCTGCTTTGGTTGAACCTTGCCTGATACATACTGACTAAGGTCATTCTTGTTTAGTTTCACTTGGTACTTGCTACAGTAGGGTTCAGCAAGTCTAAGTATGTCTACTTGTTTCAAGTTTTTCTTGCTCATTATTTGCTTAATCCTAGTAGCAGTACTTTCTTTCATTTCATCATCACCCCCCCTTTCTATAATATATTATATAGTGCGTTGAACTTTTGTTCAATAAATAAATGAATTTTTATTCAATAAAATTGAACAAAAGTATTGATTTATTGAATTTTTATGCTATCATGTAGATAAGTTCAACAAAATTGAACTCGCTAGATGAAAGGAAAAGGAAGTGAATATGATGAAATTCGATTATTCAAAACTGAATGGTAGGATTGTTGAAGTATTTGGAACCCAAAAGGCATTCGCCGAAGCAATGAACCTATCAGAAAGAACTATTTCACTTAAGATGAATAGTAAGATTTATTTCAACCAGGATGAAATAGTCTTAGGTATTCAGTTATTGAAATTGACAGTGAATGACATACCTGATTATTTTTTTACTTTAAAAGTTCAAGTAAATTGAACTATTTAGTGAAGAATGGATAAAAGTGTATTTGCAACCAATTTGAAGAAAGCCATGAAAGAGCATGATTTCAACCAAAAACAGTTAGCTGACATGGTTGGTGTTCCAAAGACATCAATGAGCGGTTATGTTGCTGGTAGAAACCTACCAAGACAATCAGTGATAAGAAAGCTTGAAGAAGTACTTCAGTGTGACCTTGCTGCTACTGATCATGTTGAAGAAGTACCAGTAAGTGAACTAAGAAAGATTTCAACGGCAACTGTAGCAATGATGCTTGGTACATCTGATGTGTTTGTAAGAATGGCACTTCAAAAAGGTTCAGCACCTTTTGGGTTTGCGGTGAAACATAGTAGCAAATGGTCTTACCACATTAGCCCACATCTTCTTAAAAAGTACGTTGGTGAAGAAATATTCAGCAAGTATGTCAAATAATCTAGCAACCATATCAAACAAAAAAAGGAGTAATAGAAATGTTAAGAAATGACAATGAACGTGAAGCATACGTTCAAAAACATTGGGAACTTGAATTTGAAGCTGGGAACATCAAGAAATTCAAGTGCAAGTTAAAAACAGGAGTATACGCAGTGAAGATTACATTACCTTTTCAAAAGGTGAATGAATACATTCCTGAAATGGAAAACGTAATCTATCAGTACATTGAAAAGGATGGTAAAGCAGTACCAAAGTGGTCAAACATCACACTTAATGCATTTGTTAGATGGTTGAAAGAAAACCGTGAAGACCCTGAAGTCAAAACATTATGTAGTTAGGAGATAGCAAGCATGGAAAACAAACAACTTATCTGTAAGAAGCTGGTTCCAGTGCTGCAGCTAACACGCAACCTTTATGATCTTATGGATTTAGATTATGACCCTGATAAAGAAATAGTCACTGCAACTTATGTCAATGGCAGTAAAAAAGAAATCAATGTCCGCATGGACAGTGGAACTGCCATGATTCGTGACATCATCCTTCATGCGGTGTAAGTGACTTATGTCAGTAGATTTATACCCACATCAAAAAGAAGCCTTAGATCTTACCAGTAAGCTTAACAGGGTAGCTTATTACTATGATATGGGCTTAGGCAAGACATTCATTGGCAGTGAAAAACTGATGGATATCAACAATCAAATAAACATTGTGTTATGTCAGAAGTCAAAAGTGAATGACTGGGTTGATCACTTCTACAATCACTATAACGGTATTGCAGTGATTGACCTCACAAACAAGAAGAACTATCAGGAATTCATTGATAACTACTATCTGACATCAATGAAGGTTGTAGCAGTCATTAATTATGAACTAGCCTGGAGAAGAACGGAACTTCTAAAACTTAAGGGAATAACACTGATGCTTGATGAATCATCAATGATTCAAAACGTCAAAGCAAAGAAGACAAAATTCATCATGAAACTTGATGCTGATGCAGTGATCCTTTTATCAGGAACACCAACATCAGGCAAGTATGAGAACTTATGGTCACAGTGTCACTTGCTAGGCTGGAAGATTTCATATGATGCATTTCAGACAGTCTATGTGAACTGGAAGAAGATAATGGTTGGTGGCTTTCCACAAAAGATAGTGGATAAGGCTGATCCATACAAGAATGTGGAACGCTTAAAGTCAAAGATGCGTGAACATGGTGCAGTTTTCAAGAAGACTGAAGAAGTAATTGATTTACCAGCGCAGCAGTTCATAGAAGTGAAAGTGAAGAAGAATAGCAATTATTCAAAGTTCACGAAGCAGTCATTCGTGGCATTCAAGAATCATGATCAGGAACTGGAACTGATTGGTGACACAACACTTACAAAGAAGCTATACGCAAGACAGCTATGTGGTGCATACAGTTCAGACAAGCTTCAGGCATTCAAGGATCTGATTGAATCAACAAATGAACGCTTAATAGTCTTCTACAACTTCAACAATGAACTGGAAGAACTGGTCAAGGTATGCAGTGATTGTGACAAGCCTATATCACAGGTGAATGGAAAAGTTAAAGATTTAACCGCTTATGAAGCGTATGACAATTCGGTAACACTGGTTCAATACCAAGCTGGGGCGATGGGTTTGAATCTACAAAAGTCTAATAGAATCATCTATTACACACCTTGTGAGCGTTCTGAATTGTTTGAACAAAGTAAGAAACGTATACACAGGATAGGACAGGAAAAACCCTGTTACTACTACCTGATGATATGTGAAAAAACCGTTGAAGAACAAATTTATGAAACATTAAAGAAAAGGAAGGATTATACAGATGATCTATTCAAATCGTACAAAGGAACAAATTCTTAAAAGAGTATACATTTTAGTAATTATTGGTGTTGTTGTAGGCATGGCAATTGGTGCTGGGGCTATGTACCTTGTCAAAGCCAATGACACACAAATTGCGAACTATGGAGATAGTTCAAACTGGAGAAGCAACGCAGCTATCAAGAAATGGGAATCAGCTGAGAAGTACAAGTTCAAGAAGCTTGACAGCGTAGGACTTAGCGGTGATCTTCAGGAATTCATTTACTGTATGTCAAATTCAAGTGGAATTGATTACGCATTTACACTAGGTCTTATCAAGACTGAAAGTGACTTCACGGATAATCTTGTATCTGACACTGATGATTATGGTCTATTCCAAATCAATACAGTAAATCATGAAAAACTTCAAAAGGCGCTTAAGATTAATGACTTCTTAAACCCTTATGAAAATACACGTGGTGCTATGTACATCTTAAGTCACTTATTCAAAAAATATGAAAGTCCTGAAAAAGTATTGATGGCTTACAACCTTGGTGAAACAGGTGCCAAGACGTTATGGGATAAGGGTGTATATGAAACACCATATGTTATCAAAGTAATGAATAATACAAAGCAGTTTGCAAATGAATTGAAAGGAAGTAAATAATTATGGCTTTTAATTGTAAGAACGTTGGGTGTCCAAAGGAAAAGAAAATATGCTGCTTCTTTTGTGAAGAAGTAGACACTTGTGGTGCAGCTTGTCTTGATGCATTGGAACTTGAAGAACCTTCAACTTGTCCTGATGCTGATATGTCAGTAGTTCCAAATGAACGTGAAAGATTCATGATGGAGAATGCACGTGCACTTAAGACAATCACATCAATTCTTGTTGATCAGAAGAAACAGGAAGCAAAACTTAAATCAATGCGTGAAGCTATTCAGTCTTCAATGGAAAAACATGAAATTGTCAAGTTTGAAACTGATGACATTATCATCACGTACAAACAGGCATCAACACGCAAGACATTTGATTCAACTAGATTCAAGAAAGATCATCCTGAAATGGCTGAAGAATATCAGAAGGTTTCAAATGTCAAAGCATCAATCATGGTTAAGGTTAAAGAATAGTGGCACAGGAAAAGTTATTTGAAAAACAAGTAGAACGATATCTTGCAAGCAGAGGTATCTATCAGGCTGGTACACCAGTTCAGAAGATGACAGTACAACAGCGTGGATGGTTCACAAAGATATGGGGTGGCGGTTACCAAAAAAGCGGTATACCTGACATTCTCATATGTGCCAATGGAATATTTATTGGTTGTGAACTTAAAGCATCAGGCGGTAAAGCATCTGAACTGCAAATACATAATGTCAAGGCTATCAATCAAAGCGGTGGATTTGGGATTATCTTGTATCCTGAAAAGTTTGAGCTGTTCAAAAGCCTGATAGAACTTACATTCAAGGTCGGTACCTTTGATGTGAAACCTAGACTTGTTGAAGACATCAATGAAGGGGTGTTCAAATGAGGTTTTCACACTCACGTGTAGAATCATTCAATAGCTGTCCATACAAGTACAAACTGCACTACTTGGATGATTTACACACATTACCAAATAACAACGCTGACAATGCACTATACGTGGGTACAGCGTTACACACAGGATTAGAAAAGAATGTCAATGAAGCTATCAAACAGTTCTATTCATTCTTCCCAATTGTGACTGATCAGATAGAAACTGAAGCACTGAAACTTGAACTGATGATACCAAAAGCTAAAGAACTTATTCCTGAAGGTTTTAATGAAGTGAAGATTGAAGATGAAGACTTCATTGGTTTTATTGACTTGTTAGCACCAGTGACAGGATTTCATGAAAGTGAAGTACCAAATGTCTATGACATCTATGATTTCAAGTATTCAAACAATATTGATCACTACAAGGAATCAAAGCAGCTTCATTTGTACAAGTACTTTTTTGAAAAGAATAATCCAGGTAAGAAGATAAGAAAGCTTTATTTCTTGTTTGTACCAAAGATTACATTCAAGCAAAAGAAGACTGAATCACTAGAACAGTACAGACAAAGAATCAGAGAAGAAGCAAGGAAAGTAGAACCTGCACTGGTAAAAATTGAATATGATCACACAAAAGTCATTGAATGGCTGACTGATTGCAAACATGCACTTGAATGTCAGGACTTCAAAAGAAAGCATGGCTGGTTGTGTAGATTTTGTGAATATGAAGGTTATTGCATGAAAGGAGATACATATATGCTATTACCAAAAAATGAGCGTACACAGGTTACGCAAAAGACTAAGAGAAAGATGTGGATTTACGGTAAACCGTTCAGCGGTAAGACTTATCTAGTCAATCAGTTCCCTAACTTGTTGCTATTGTCCACAGATGGTAACTACACACAGTTACCTGGTGGTATTCCACCACACATTGACATCAAGGATGTCACTACAACTGAAGGTAGAAGAACCGTTACTACTATGGGCTGGGATATGTTCAAGGATGTTATCAAAGAACTTGAAAAGAAGGATAACGATTTTGAAACAATCGTAGTGGACTTAGCTGAAGACGTTTATGAAATGTGCAGATTATGGATTTACAAGGAAATGGGAATCACACATGAATCAGATGATTCATTCAGGGCATGGGATAAGGTTACAACACAGTACCTTTCAACAATGCGTTCATTCTTCAATCTTGATTATGAAAATTTAATCATCCTTTCACATGAAGATACTTCAAGGGATATCACTAAACGTGGCGGTGACAAGATTACAGCAATAAAACCTAACTTGCGTGAAAAGGTGGCTGATAAGCTTGCCGGTATGGTTGATATCGTAGCAAGAACAATTGCTGAAGATGATGTATATACACTTAACTTCAAGCGCTCAGAAGTTGTCTTTGGTGGCGGTAGATTAACTGTAAATGAATCAGCTATTCCAACATCATATGAAAACTTAATCAGGTTATATGATGAAGCTGAAGCAAACTTAACAGGTGATAGACCTACTGAACCAGTAAAGGAAGAAGCACCTAAGAAAAGAACAAGAAAGACTGCAAAGAAAGCTGAACCACAGGAAGAAGTAACTGAAACAGTTGTTGAAGAAACACCTGATCAGGAACCAGTAGAAGTTGTGGAAGCTGAAGTAGTTGAAGAAGAAAAACCTAAAAGAACAAGAAGAACAAGAAGAACAAGAAAGGAAAGATAATCATGAAGAAGTTTATTGAAGCATTAAAGGAAGCAGGAGTTTATGACCAAATTGTTGAAATAATCGTGGATATCAGAAGTAAACATGGTGCATGGGATGCAACCGAAGGAATCACAACGATTCTGAAAATAGAAATGGTTAGAAATTCTAAGTTGATTGAGGTCTTCAGAGATGATGTTGTAGACTTAGGTTTCAAGACAGTCGGTGCAGAAATCATGAAATCAGTTGTGGATGTTGAAAAGGTTGATGCAATAAAAGATGTCAATCCTGATGAACTGTTCAAGAAAGCAGCAGAATATGGTGACAGTGAATTGAAGAAATCTAATGAAGAAGCACCTGAAGATGCTGTTGTTGATAGTTTTATTGGTTTACTTAATGTATTTGCAAATGGGTTAAAGAATTAAGAAAGGTTAAAAAGGTGAATGAAATGGCTAATAATGTATGGGAACAGTTTGATAAGGAAATAGACTTAGAAGGTCTACAGAAGGATATCAAAGACAGTGAAGAAAATAATGGACAGGGTAACTACAAAGAAGTGCCACATGGTAACTATGAAGTAGCTATCACTAAATTGGAATTAGCAGCATCAAAGAAAGGTGACCCAATGGTTAAGGTTTGGTTCAAGATCTTAACTGGTGAATATAAGAATTCATTATTATTCATGAATCAGGTTATCAATCAGGGATTCCAGGTGCATATCGTGAATGACTTTCTTAAGTCATTAGACAGTTCAATTGAACCAATTCAGTTTGAATCCTATTCACAGTACGGTTCAATGCTTATTGATGTATTTGAAGACATCAACGGTCATTTAGAATATGCGCTTGAATATGGTGAAAACAAAGGATTCAACACATTCAAGATTACTGAAGTCTTTGAAGTAGAGTAGCAAGCGGTGTGGAAGGTGCACTTGGCACCTTCTGATGCACCTGAAAGGATGAAATATATGATTTTCTACGATTTTGAAACATTCAAGTATGATTGGCTGGTTGTGCTGCAAAATCCAGTAACAAAGACTGAAACAATTATTCACAATGACCCTGAAAAGCTTAAAAAGTTCTATGAAGAAAATGTGAATGACGTATGGGTTGGATTCAACAGTACACATTATGATCAGTACATTCTTAAGGGTATCTTGTGTGATTTTGACCCTAAAGAAATCAATGACTTCATCATTGCTGAAGGCAATGACGGATGGCAGTATTCAAGACTGTTCAGAAACATTACGTTTAACAACTATGATGTCATGCCTAATCCACCAGTTGGGTTGAAGACACTTGAAGGGTTCATGGGGTTGAATATCAAAGAAACTGATGTGCCTTTTGATATTGATAGACCCTTAACTGAACAAGAACTACAAATGACAATTGAATATTGTAGGCATGACGTAGAATCAACGATCATGGTCTTCATGAACACGTTTGATGTTTACAATGCTACTATGGGTATCATCAAGAACTACAACTTACCATTATCTGATCTCACATTATCTGAATCAAGAATCACTGCAAAGGTTCTTGGTTGTCATAAACATGATTATGGTGATGAATTCAATTATGAGATTTTACCATGTATCAGATTAAGCAAATACAAGTATGTTCAGGAATGGTTTGAAAGTGCACTTGAAGATACAAAGAAGATTACTGATTCACCAATTGGAAGCTATGAATTCAATAGAACATTTTATTCTAGGAAGCTTGAAACAATGGTTGCTGGTATTCCTCATACTTTTGGATTTGGTGGACTGCATGGCGCAACTGCTGAACCATGTCATAAGAAGGGATTGATTCTACATGTAGACGTTAACAACTACTACCCATCACTTTTAATTGCACATGGCTACGTTACACGATCAGCTACAAACAATCAGTACCAGGAAGTGTATAAGACACGTAAAGCGTTAAAGTTCAAACAAAGACATGCAGCATCTAAGGAAGAAGCTAAGAAGTACAAGAAAGCACAGTTACCATACAAGAAAATGCTTAACGCACTTAGTGGTGCTATGAAGGATAAGAACAATTCAGCGTATGACCCAAGAAACAACAACATCATGTGTATCAATGGTCAGCTTATGCTTCTTGACCTTATTGAAAAGCTTGAAGTCATTCCTGGATTTGAACTCATTCAGTCAAATACGGATGGTCTTATCGTTCAGATACCTGACACTGATGAAGCTTTTGATGCAGTAGATGACATTTGCTATGAGTGGGAATGTAGATGTTCCACTGATAAGTGTGATATCAAGCTTGAACTTGATGTTATCAGTGAAATCTATCAGAAGGATGTCAACAACTACATTTGGATTGATGAAGACGGTGGACTTGAACGAAAAGGTGCATATGTTAAGTCATTAAGTGCACTTGACTATGACTTGCCAATTGTCAATGAAGCATTAGTTGAGTATTTTGCACACGGTACAAGGGTTGAAACAACTATCAACACATGTGATGAATTAATCAAGTTTCAGAAGATTGTCAAGCTGTCCAACAAGTACAAATGGGTGGAACATGAACACTGCAACCCTATCATGAAGGTTACTGGTGTACGTGTTAAGAAAGAACACTACTTCTACCCATACACAAAACGCTACAGCTACAAATGCTACAGGGTGTTTGCTTCCAGTGATCTTGAAGATGGAAGACTACTAAAATGCGGTGGTGCGAGAGGTAAACCTGAAAAATTCGGTAATACACCTGAACACTGCTTCATTGACAATGATGATGTAAGAACTGCAGCTTGTCCTGATAAGCTGGATAAGCAGTGGTACATCAATCTTGCCATTAAACGATTGAAAGATTTTGGTGTTGATTATGTGTGATTATGAAAGCAATGGAAATGTAATCAAGTTTAATTACTATGTTGATGGAAACAATGGAACTATCACATTACATATGGATCCATTCTTTGAAAGCATCAACATTACCAAGTTCAGGAAATGGATGAAGGTGATGAAACGTGGTGATTTTGGTGAAACCAACGCAATCTTGTTAGCACTTGATTTTCAAAGATACATTCCTGAAAAGATTAATGAACTTGAAAAAAGATTCAGCGTGTACAGATTTTATTATTCAAAGTATGTGACAAAAAGAAGTGAATTGGAAAGCATTGTGAAAACTGGTAAGTACCCAGTTGGAACACGTGTATCAAAAAGTGAATTAGAAGCTAGTAAGAATCAGCTAAGTTACATTAAAGAAAATATCAAGGATATTGAAAAGAAAGCCAAAGCAAAGAGTAAGAAACGTCAAACGCTTCTGAAATGCAAGGCTGAAACTGACAAGTTCCTTGAAGAAAGGAAACAACAAGTATGTTTTTTAAAGGGTATGTAGAAACCAACAATAAAAAATGTATTGAAAAATTCAAGAATAGAACTGACTTCAAAAACTATGATCAGGTAAAACATCTTGAAGAATATGCTGGTATTCTTGCTGATGAAACTGTACTTATTGACATTGATGATTTTGAAGAGAGTGAAATTCTATTCAAGATTGTCAAAGACCTGGATATACGCTGTAGAGTTTACAGGACAACACGTGGTAAACACTTTCTATTCGTTAACAATGAAATGCTGAAGGGTAATAGAACAAACGCTATGCTTGCTATTGGTATCCATGCTGATATCAAAATTGGACTTAAGAACAGCTACTCAGTTCTTAAGTTCAATGGCAAGGAGCGTGAAATCTTGTATGACACTGCTGAAAATGAAGTATCTGAAACAATTCCTAAGTGGCTGCTTCCAGTGAAATCTTCAATGGTCTTCAAGGACATGAAAAAGGGTGACGGTAGAAATCAATCATTATTCAATTACATCCTTACACTTCAGGCTAATGACTTCAGTGTTGAAGAATCACGTGAATGCTTGAGGATCATCAACAAGTATGTTCTGACTGACCCACTGAGTAACGGTGAACTTGAAGTTGTGTTCCGTGATGATGCATTTAAGAAGAAATCATTCTTCAAGGGTAACAGCTTCCTGTTTGATAAGTTCGCAGTGTTCCTTAAGAACAATCATCACATCATCAAGATTAACAATCAGCTGCATCTTTTCAAGAACGGTATCTACGTGAGCGGTCAGGACAACATTGAAGCAGCTATGATTCAGCACATACCAAGTCTCAACAGAGCAAAACGTACTGAAGTAATGGCTTACCTTGATATTCTTATCAGGGATAATACACAACCTACTGATGCTTCACTTATAGCGTTCAGGAACGGTATATATGACATCATCAATGATGCATTCATACCGTTCAGTCCTGAACACATCATTACAAACAAGATTGAATGGGATTATAACCCTGATGCCTATTATGACCTTACTGACAACGTGCTTAACAAGTTAGCTTGTCAGGATAAGGAAATCAGAGCACTGCTTGAAGAATGCATTGGCTATACATTCTTCAGAAGAAATGAACTTGGCAAGTTCTTCATTCTTACTGGTGAGGGGTCAAACGGTAAATCAACATTCCTAGCTATGATCAAGACAATTCTTGGTGATATCAACACTTCAGCGCTTGATCTTAAGGAACTGAGTGAAAGATTCAAGACAGCTGAACTGTTTGGTAAGCTTGCAAACATTGGTGATGATATCGGTGATGACTTTGTAACCAATACTGGTGTACTTAAGAAGCTTGTAACAGGTGACCGCTTAAACGTTGAAAGAAAAGGTCAGAATCCTTTTGACTTCAACAACTATTCAAAGTTGCTGTTCAGTGCCAACAGCATTCCTCGCATGGGTAAGGGCAAGGATACTGCAGCCATTCTTAGAAGAATCATTATCATTCCTTTCAACGCTAGATTCACCAAGGATGATGCTGACTATGATCCATTCATCAAGTACAAGCTAACAAGTCAGCAGTCAATTGAATATCTGATACAGTTGGGGATTCAAGGACTTAAAAGAATTCTGATTAATCAGCAGTTCACTGAAAGTACAAAAGTTAAGAAAGAGATTGAAGAATATGAAGAAAGCAACAATCCTATCATCTTATTCTTCAAAGAGACACCTATCACTGATATTCAAAGGAACACAACAAACAGTGTTTACACAATGTATCAGGAATTTTGTATCAGGAATAAAGTACAGCCTATTTCAAAGATTACATTCAGCAAACAGGTGAACAGTTACTTTGGTTTCAAGGTAGTTGACAAGAAAATCAACAGCAAGAAGTATAGGGTATTTGAAAGGGTATGAAGCTAAGAAAGTACATCATTCTACACCCTGAACCTTCATATAACCTTCAGATATGTCAGAAGATTGATTACAACTACCTTGTATTACAGGAAATAGCAAACTGTACTGACCTGAAGCAGTATCTGAATTATGAGGTTATAGACAAACATCTTGGATATCTCACAATTGCTTTTTGCAGTAAGATGCCAAAACAAAAGAAGCTACATAGGAATGCCTTAAGAGATGACAAGATTGAATTCTTGTTTGATCAGGGGCTAACAAGAAAACAAATAGCTGAAAAGCTTAACCTGACATATGGCATTGTCAACATGGTTGTAAGAAAAAGAAAAGGCATAATGAAGAAATGAAAAAGGCTATATGGGGTAAATACAAATAAAGAAAACTTAATTGCTGGTACCTAGGAATACATGACACATAAAGCTAGAAGCGGTTTTAATTGTTATTTTTTCTTAGTCCATCCATCCATTTGATAACTAGTCATGTGTTCCTACGTACCAGCAATTGTCAGTATTCAGAAAGGAATTACAGTATGTATTTTTTAATATTAATCATTGTTATTGTTATTGATATCATCCTGGACTTGATCATAATATACAACAAACAGGACAGGTCTAATGTTTCAATGAAGTGCATAATGGCACTAAACAAGATAATGAAGGACATCAGAACTGAACGTGATTTAGCTAAACCATACTATGATAACAACCATGAAAGGTATGTTGCAATGGATGAAGCGTACATGATCATAAAAAGAAGACTAGATGAAGAAGGTATAAAGATATATGAAAAATAAGGACAGCATGAATGCATTCATGAAAAATCTTAAGTGCTACAGGTGTGATCAGATGTTTGACATCATGAAGTTCTTCAAGGAAGAACCTGACACATTCAAGGACTTATGCAAAGACTACCCAATTGAAGATGATTCAATCATCATGATTGAGGTTAAAAAAGGAAGGTAAGAAATAATGGAACAAGAGTGGATTAAGGCAATAGCTATTCATTATGGTGCTAATGATAGGGTAAGACTGTTAATGGAAGAATGCGGTGAACTTACGCAGGCCGCCAATAAAATTCTAAGATATCCAGACAGCCGTGAAGCAAGAGTTAACCTATTAGAAGAAATGGTTGACGTATCGATTATGATTGCACAGATACGTACACTATTCAATTACAATGAACTTGAATGGAATCACATGATGCAATACAAAGTCAATCGTGGCAAGAAAAGATTCATGAAAGATATTGGTACAGCAACTGATGATGCAGAAAGTGAGGGGTAAAAAAATGACAAAAGAAAAAAACTTTTACGTAGTGTACGCTGATGACGATAATGACCGCATCATATGCTGTGGGAATATCCACGAGGTCGCAAAGTATCTTGGAATAAAAGAGGACTCAGTAAGATTCAGAACGACTACGACATATAGAAAGCGACTTGCAAAGTCACACAATAAGAAATTCAAACGCAAACAGACGATTATAGCAATATGAGAAAGGGGAGAGTAAAAATGAAGATAATAATTGATGTACCAGATGAAATGTATGAAGCTATTAAAAATAGCACTAAGCCATTGTATTACATTGAACATTTGGTTCAAAAGGGAACACCACTTAAAGCGCAAGAGCCAACTATTAAGAATGATTTAACAGATGATTACATGAAGATAAGAAGATACTTTGATGCAATCGAATTCAAAAGAAAAGCAAAGAATGCGGCTGGAATTACAGTGCTTGCGGTGATTACGTCAATCATGATTCTGATAATACTAATTGCCTTCTGACAAAACATAAAAAATAGCGGTGTTCTGATGGCAGGGTACAGGATAACTGACTTTTAGTCATAATAACATTTCCTACCTTAATTAAAATTAACGAATAATACTAAAGATTCATTGATCTCTCATTTTAATATTTCTTGAATTTCCCATTGTATAAATATTGTCATCGCATTGTCATATGCCTGTACCCTGCCACCAGGGCATCGCAGAAAAGGAGAAAAAATCAATGAAGAAAAATAAGTATGATCTCGCTGAAGACGTAGCATGGTTGTTAAGCAAAATGGAAAATTGCAAAGGATGTTTCATGAAGAAAGAATGCAAAAGCAATTCTAATGAAGAAAAGGTACTTTGCAGCAACGTGAGTGAACTCACGCAAGTCATAGAGAAAAAATATCTTAGATGAAAAAGGAGCAATAAAGAATACCATTTTTGTCCTATGATGGATATGTATACTGATGAAGGTTTCTACTGTAAGGATGGGAAAAGGAGAGAAGATTAGATTATGCAAATTTTAATTAACGTACCAGATAGAGGATTTTCAGTTGACATAGAGGATAAGTTTCAAGATTTCTTCAAGAGACTTGAAGCAGAGACAGAAGAACATCTTATGACCAACACTGAATTAGTATGTGGAAATTATGAATTAGAAACAATTAAAATGTTCCTAGACGCTTTTAAAGAAATGAGAATTATTCCTAGTAATGCTACTAATGGAGATATGATTAAGGCTATGTTTCCAGATGAATTATTAACAAGTATTACAAGTACATTATGGTGGGGTGACAATATGAGTTTTAACAAAGATTGGTGGAATGAACCATATGAAAGGAAGTGAGGAATAAAAGTATGTATAACATATTACTAAAAGATGGAAAAATTATAGAGGTTAATGCTACTGAAATGGTATGCAGTGAGACATATAGGACAATAAAACTATTTTATGAGGAAAAAATGGTTGCAAGAATCAACATGGATAACATAGTCGGATGGATACATTCAGATTACACAAGTGATTTATAGTAGGGTTCAAGATGGGTTCAAGTAAGTTGGACTATTTGGGGTTCATCTTGGACTATCTTAGGACTTTTAGTGATAGAGAATGAAAAGAAATGATAGAAGTTGAGAAAATGCGGTTCAAGATGAACGCAAAAGTTCAAGATTGGTTCAAGTTAAAAAGAATTCATCTTGAACCGTACTTTATACCGATAAACACTACATAAAATAGTCATACGGTTCAAGTAGTTCAAGATGAAATACACTTCTTAATATATAGGAATCCTCAGTGTTGATTCAACAACAATTCTATAATATATAAAATATAAGAGATTAACTTGAACTACTTGAACCGATACACAATATAATTGTGAACAATTTAAAAATAGACAGGTGATGAAGATGAACAAGGAAATGAAAGAAGCAATAAGAATCGCATCTGAAGATACAGTACTGAACATGATGAAGAACAACATGATCAGGGATAACAAAAGAAGTGCATTTCAGAGAACTGAAACGCTACTGTACAATTACAGAAGCTTCAAGGCAGTTGTGAATGACAAGAATGAAATGATCAAGGAAATCAAGGAATACGGTATCAGGAACAAGTCAATGTCAATTCTTCCAGCAATGAATTCATGTCACGGTGATACATTCAAGATGACTGACAAGGAAAAGGCTGAAGCCAAGATTGCTGAACTTAACGAGTCAGTAAGAGTGACTGAAAACTATATCAGACTAATTGACAATGCACTTAATCTTATCAAGGGTGAACAGTACTATGACATTATTCCAATGAAGTACTTTGAAGGCAGAGATCGTGAGTATATCGCAAGCTATTATCAGTGCAGCCTTGCCACAATCTCACGTGAGAAGAAGAAGCTTATTCACAAACTGCAGATAAGACTGTTCAGTGATGACGTGATCAGGGAGATTCTATTCAGTTAACGCTGGGTAAATGTCACATTAGGTCTTGAAACACTGATTCATCATGTGATATAATGATTACAGTGAGAAATTGTAGAAACAGGGTGCTAAGAAATTAGCGCCTTTTTTGTTATCTTAAGAAAGGGGTGAATCTTGCATGAACAAAGATAGACCAGTGTATGCTGATCTGACTGCAAAGCAGCGTAAGCTTATTGACTTGCTGCTAGAAGGCAAGCTTACAAAAGCTGAATGTTACAGGCAAGCATACCCTAACTACAAAGGCAGTGAACCTACAAAAGAAGTACATGTGATGATTAACAACACTAATGGTAAGTTCTATAAGTTTTCCCAAGTTTACAGTGATATGCTTCAGGAAGTAAAGGAACGCACTGAAAAGGAAAAGGAACAGTCAATCTTAAGTGCAGTTGATGTTCTTAAGTTCCTATCTGATGTAGTCACTGAAAAGGAACAGGACACAGTAATAGTTCCACAGGGTGATGGCTGCAGTGAGGTGCAAAGAGTACCAGCGAACATGCGTGATAGAATCAAGGCAGCTGAACTTCTTGGTAAGCATCATGTACTGTTTACTGACAAAGCAAAAATTGAATCTGATGTACCAATTACCATTGTCAATGACATTGGTGATGAAGATGATTAGTAACACACTAGTAACAAAACTAGTGTTTTTTGCTTTATTCTAGGCGAAAGAAAGATATCTAGCGATATATGAACACTAAAAAGGTCTCACTCAAGAAATGCATAGGCAAGGGCTACAACAAGTTTTGGAACTTCAAGGGAAGATACCGAGTAGTCAAAGGTTCACGTGCCAGTAAGAAGTCCACAACTACTGCAATGGATATGGTGTATAAGATTATGGCATATCCAGGAAGCAACGGCTTGGTCATTCGTAAGGTAGCACGTACATTACATGATTCATGTTTTGCACAGCTTAAGTGGGCTATACATAGACTTGGTGTAGACTCTAAGTGGTCAGTAAAAGAATCGCCAATGGAACTGACATATGTACCAACAGGTCAGAAGATTTACTTCAGGGGGCTTGATGATCCGTTGAAGGTAACATCTATTGCAGTGGACAAAGGTATACTATGCTGGCTGTGGATAGAAGAAGCCTATGAGATAACAAAAGAAGAAGATTTTGACATGATCAATGAATCAATCCGTGGTGCTATTCCTGATGAATACAAGCAGTATGGATTATTCAAGCAAATAACACTGACACTCAACCCTTGGAATGAACATCACTGGATCAAGGCAAGGTTCTTTGACAACCCTAAGCCAAACACATTAGCCATGACAACCAATTACAAGTGTAATGAATGGCTTGATGAAGATGACCTGGAAATGTTTGAAGAAATGAAGGAACACAATCCAAGACGTTACCGAGTGGCTGGACTTGGTGAATGGGGTATTGTTGATGGTCTAGTATTTGAGAACTGGAAGGAAGAAGCCTTTGACATTGATGAAATACGTGCAATGGACAGTGTGCGTGCACGTTTTGGTCTTGACTTTGGTTATACAAATGACCCTACAGCTTTCTTCTGTGGACTTATTGACACTACCGCCAAGACACTTTGGGTGTTTGATGAAATGTATCAGCGTGGCATGTCCAATGAAAAGATAGCACGTGAGATTACAAACTTGGGATATGCAAAGGAACACATAACTGCTGATTCAGCTGAACCTAAGTCAATATCAAGACTTATTGAACTGGGCTTAAGAAACGTCAAGGCTGCTAAGAAGGGCAAGGACTCAATACATGCTGGTATTGACTTCCTTCAGGATTATACGATTATAATTCATCCAAGATGCGTGAATTTCATTACTGAAATTGGTTCCTACACATGGGATAAAGACAAGTTTGGTAATAAAATCAATAAACCAATAGATGACTTCAACCATCTGATGGATGCAATGCGTTATGCAGTTGAAAAAGACCACACTGAAGGCGGATGGTCATTTAACTAAGAAAGGATGTGATACTGACATGAATAGATTTCATGATTTCTTATATAACTTCCTGTTTGAAGAAAAGGTTGATCTAGTGTCAGATAGTGAAGAACTTATCAATGAAATCAATCAATTCCGTTCATCATATCGTAGAATGCTTATGCTTGATGGTGAACGTTATTATGAAGGGATTCATGACATCCTTTCAAAAAAGCGCACTGCAATTGGTGAAAACGGTGAACTTATCACCATTGACAACCTACCAAATGCAAGGATAGTTGACAACCGCTATGCTGAAATGGTTGATCAGAAGAAAAACTACCTATTAGGTCAGCCACTTGTATTCAAAAGTGACAATAAAGAATACAACAAATTGCTATCTGATACATTCAGCATGGGTTTCATGCGTATGATCAAGAACGTACTGCTTACTTCAATCAATGAAGGCATCAGTTATGTGTATGTTGGCTACAATGAAAAGAGTGAACTTTCATTTACACCCATGAAAGGTTATGAAGTGGTTCCTATTTGGAAGGATGCTGAGCACACAATACTTGAAAAGGCTATTCGCTTCTATCCAGTAGTACAGCAGTTTAAGAGTACGCAAAAGACAATTGAAAAGATTGAACTGTACAATGAAGACGGTGTATACCGCATGATTTATGATTCAGGAAAATTGTATGTGGATGAACCACGTTATGTGCCATACATCCAGTACACAAGACCTGATGGAAGTGTTGAAGGCTACAACTGGAATAAACTACCAGTGATTCCATTCAAGTACAATTCAAAGGAAATTCCATTGATCAAGAAAACAAAGTCCATCCAGGATGCCATTAATAGAATCATGTCTAACTTTGAAGACAACATGGAAGAAGACGTAAGAAACACAATTCTTGTCTTAATCAACTATGATGGTGAGAATCTTGGTGAATTCAGACGTAATTTGGCTACATATGGTGCAGTCAAGATTAGAAATGATTCTAGCATGGGCGGTGGTGATCTTAAGACACTTCAGGTTGAAGTCAATGCTGATAATTATAAGTCAATTCTTGATATCCTCAATCAGAAGCTGATTGAAAACGCTAGAGGTTATGATGTCAAGAATGCTAACTTAGGTGGTAATCCTAATCAGATGAACATCTTAAGCATGTACAGTGATATTGATCTTGATGCTAATGATATTGAAACTGAATTTCAGGCAGCGTTTGAAGACTTGTTGTGGTTCGTGGATATGCACTACAAGAACATTCACGCTGGTGACTATGAATCAGTACCAGTAACAGTGATCTTCAATCGTGACATGATGGTCAATGAAAGTGAAATCATTGATAATGTCAACAAATCACAGGACTTATCACTTGAAACAAGACTTGCTAACCATCCGTGGGTTGATGATCCGCAGGAAGAAATGGAACGCAAGAAAAAGGAACAGGAAGAAGAACTTGCACGTTCTGACCCATACACTGATATCTTCCCTACTTCTGTTCCTCCTGGTAGGGAAGACATTGATGGGAATGATGAATAATGGGTAAAAAGCCTAACAAGATTGAACTGCCACCTAGTGAGTACTGGCAAGACAGGTTTGCACAGCTTGAAGATGCACAACATAACAAAGCAGTGGATTATGACAAGAACCTGTTAAAGCAGTATAGAAGAACTCAAAAGGAAGTTGAAGGAAAAATCAGGGTATGGTATCAGCGTTTTGCTGATAACAATGAAGTTACACTTGCTGATGCTAAGAAGATGCTGAAGAAAAGTGAACTTGCTGAACTGAAATGGGATGTCAACGAATACATCAAATATGGTCAGGAAAACGGTATTGATCAAAAATGGATGAAGGAACTGGAAAACGCTTCAGCTAAATTCCATATTTCAAGACTTGAAGCTATTCAGTTGAATGTTAGAAACAGTATTGAACAGTTGTATGATGGACAGCTTAAAGGCACTAAGAAAGTCCTGGGTGAAATCTACAAGGATGGTGTATATCATTCAGCTTATGAGATTCAAAAGGGCTTGGGTGTTGGGTTCGATACTGCAAGGATTGACCAGAACGAGATTGAAAAGGTACTTGCTAAACCTTGGGCTGTAGATGAAAGGAATTTTAGTGAACGTATTTGGGGTTCTAAGAAGAAGCTAATCAATGAAGTGGAAAATGAATTGACTTCAATGGTTGCTACTGGTAAATCACCTGATAAGTCAATCAAGGTAATCATGAACAAGTTTGGTGTAAGCAGATACAACGCTTCACGCTTGATCATGACTGAATCAGCCTACTTCAATTCACTTGCTACTAAGGATGAACTGAATGAACTAGGTGTTGATCAGTTTGAGATTCTAGCAACGCTTGATTCACGTACTTCTCCTATCTGTAGAGCAATGGATGGTAAGCACTTCAATGTGAAGGATTATCAGGTTGGTGTAACTGCACCACCGTTTCATCCACACTGTAGAACCACAACAGTTCCATATTTTGATGATGAATTTACAGTGGATGAAGTACGTGCTGCAAGAAATGAAGAAGACGGTAGTACATACTATGTTCCTTCTGATATCAAGTACAATGATTGGGAAGAAGCTTTTGTGAATGGTGATCATAAAGGATTCACACCAATTACTGGTGAAAATGGTAAGATTACTTTCAAACGTGATGAACCAACACCTGTAAAAGTTAAACAGAAATTCATTGAAAAAGTTGATAATAAAATCAATCAGTTATATGATGCAGGCAAGGTGGAATACAACCCACCAAAGGTATTGGATGAACCAAGAACTGAACAGGAAATCATTGATTTAATCGGTGGTGGAGATAGAACAGGTGGTTCATGTGCTTCACTTGGGCTATGTTATGCTGGCCAGGTTCATGGTATTGATGTAGTTGACTTTAGAGGTGGTAAGAGTATGGATATTACTGCTATGAAGTTTAACCTGGATAAGATTATGGAAGCAATAGGTGATGAAAACATGCTGAAGGCTACTGCTAGATCTACATTAGCTGCTGCTAATAAGTTACTTAAGCAAGTAGAAGAAGGAAAGCAGTATTACTATGCTGCTGGAAAGCACTGCACTATTGTTAGAAAAGAAAACGGAAAGCTACAATACCTAGAATTACAAACAACAGATGAAAACGGATGGACTGATTTTGATGGAAACCCTAGATATACATTATCAAGAAGATTTGGGTGCACTTCACGCAATAAGTTCGGACTTGATGAAGATGCAAGAATGATTGAAGTAAGTCATATGAATGACAATGATTTCTTAAAGAACATGCTAGGGTTCATCAATACAGACGTTGATAAACAGAAGAAAGGTGTTGGTGGATATGCTAAATAATGAAGATCTTCATTTTTATAAGAATGATGAAAATGACAAAATTTGGTGGGTTGATACTGACCAAATTGGTCAATGGCTTTTTTCATTCGATAAAAAGAAGATTTATAACATGTATGCGGACTATCCGCATAATATGACAAAAGAAGAAGTAAAAATCTTTGATCAGGAAAATCCTTTTTGGAAAGAGTACTTCAAAGATAGAACACAGTAGGTATGAAAATACCTACTTTTATTTTGGAAAGGGATGATTATATGTCAGAAGGATTAAAACCACACCGCTGTCAATTTTATGAATACAAGGTACAGCATTATAAAGACAAATATACACACTGTATGGTCAAAAAGGTTATTTATAGGTGCATGATATGTGGCAAGACCTATGCTGACAGGTATGATTATGACTATCCAAGGAAACTTAAGCACAAACATCATACAGTGCGTGAACTAAATAAGTTAAACAAAGGGAATTGGTATTGATTCCCTTTTTTAATTGTCTTGGGATGACGTAAAAAGCAACCTAATTCATGTGGATGCAACCCATGTTACAAAAGCGTAGAAAAGGAGAATGAATATGAAACGCAAATTTTTAGAAGATTTAGGACTTGAAAAAGAAACCATTGATAAAATCATGGCTGAAAACGGTAATGACATCAATGCTGAAAAAGCAAAAGTTGCTGATATCCAGTCACAGCTGGATAAATCCAATAAGATCATTGAACAACGTGATGAACAGTTAGAGGATCTTAAGAAATCAACTGGTGACGTTGAAGCTATGAAGAATCAGATTGAAACATTACAGAACGCTAATAAGGATGCATTAGCTAAATATCAGGCTGACATCAAGGAATTGAAAGTTAACAACATGATTGAAACTGAATTAGCTAAACATGGTGCTTTAAACACTAGAGCAGTTAAAGCTTTATTAGATATCAACATGGACAATATCAAGGTTAAAGAAGACGGTTCTATTGAAGGTTTAGACTTAGATACACAGTTAAATACATTAATGACTGCTGAAGATTCTAAATTCATGTTCAAGACACCTACAAATGACGGTAATGGTGGTCAGCCATCAGGAATGACACCAGCACCTACACCTAATGTCAACAACTCACAGGGTGTTGACTTCAATTCAATGTCATATGATCAGTTAACTGCATATATGGCAGCACATCCTGATGTAAAATTAGACTAATAGAAAGAGGTAAAATATTATGGCAATTTTTGATTCAAAATCATTCAACCCTAATGCTTTCAAATACAAGGTTGGACATGTTCCAAATTTAAAAATGGCTGAAATTAAAAAGTCACGTGCATTAGCCGGTAACCCTGACATTAAATCAGCATTTTCTTCACAGGGTGGAACTGGATACGCAACAATCGTAGAAAAAGGTTTAGCTGATGGTGATGCAGTAAACTATGATGGTCAGACAGACATCACAGCAACTAGAACAAAGACATTTGAACGTGGTGTTGTAGTTGTTGGACGTGCTAAAGCATGGACTGAAGCTGACTTCTCATATGACATCACAGGCGGTGAAGACTTTGATGGAAATATCATTACACAGGTAGCTGAATATTTAGATAACTTAGATGAAGATACAATCTTAGCTACACTTCAGGGTATCTTCTCAATGACTGGCGCTAAGAACTTAGAATTCGTTAATGCTCATACTACTGACGTAACAGCTGTAGGTGACGGTTTAATGACTGCTACTACATTAAATACTGCAACTGCTAAAGCTTGTGGTGCTAACAAGAAAAAATTCTCATTAGTATTCATGCATTCAGCAGTATCTACTAACTTAGAAAACTTAAACTTATTAGCACACTTGAAATACACTGATGCTAATGGCATTGAGCGTGAATTGGACTTAGGTACATGGAACGGTAAACTAGTTGTCATCTCTGATTCAATGCCTACTGAAGATGTTAAAGCTTCAGGTGATGTACCAGCTTACACTAAATATACAACTTATGTATTAGGTGACGGTTCAATTGACTATGAAGATATCGGTGCTAGAGTTCCTTCAGAAGTTGACCGTAACCCAGCAGTCAACGGTGGTGAAAACACATTATATGTAAGACAGCGTAAAGTATTCTCACCAAGAGGTATTTCTTACACTAAGGCATCACAGGCTACATTATCACCAACTGATGCTGAATTATCTAATGGTGCTAACTGGGAAGTAGTACATTCAGGTGAAAGTACTGCTGCACAGCGTTCATACTTCAACCACAAAGCTATTGCTATTGCTAGAATCATTTCTAAAGGCTAATTAGGTGGTGATTGTACATGCTTGAAAAAATCAAAGCACTGCTGCTTGCAAGCAGTACAACAATCACTGATGAAACTGTACAGTTAGTTTTGGACAGGCTAAAAAGTCTTACCTTCTTAGATGATGACAGTGACAATGATATCATTGCGTTCAAAATTGCCTACACAATGCTTGAAATAGAAAACAGCATATTCAATATGTGTAACATAAAAAACATTCCACAGGGACTTGTGTACGTGTATGTAGACGTTGTATGCGGTAAGGTTATACTTGAAGCATACCGTACAAAGTCACTACCTTCATCATTCAACCTTGATGAAGCCTTCAAAAGTGTGAAACTAGGTGACATTCAAGTCACTGAAGGTGGTACAGATGATGCAACAAAGCTTACTGCTATGTGTGATTATCTGATAGAGCATGGAAAGGATGAACTTGTATGCTATCGCAAAATCAAGTGGTAAGAATACGTCAAAGTATTGAAAAGCACTATGATCATACATGCACAATCAGTGGGATGGTTGAACACATTAATGCTGATCATACAACTAGTACGAAGCTTACTAAGATTGTGGACTCACAGCCTTGTAGAATTTCTTTCAAGGCAATTGATGTAGTCAATGAACGTGATATGTCCTATCAGACAGTTCAGACTGTAAAACTGTTCATAGCACCTGAAATAAGCGTACCTGAAGGTTCCACTATCACAGTAGTACATGATGGTATCACTGATGAATACAGTGCTACTGGTAAACCAGCAGTTTATCCAACACATCAGGAGATCATCATGAAACCAGTAAAGCATTATGCCTAAGCTTAGCGTGAATGTGAACTGCAATGATTTACGTAGAGTTGCCAAGCAGTTACAACAACTTGCTGACAACAATGAAGTGATCATGCAACAAATCACAAAAGAGATAGCTGCAAGACTTCTACGTGCTACAAAGAAACGAACACCTAGGGGTGAGTCAAAGAAAGGTCACGTTGGTGGTACCCTAATGCGTGGCTGGAAAGTTGGAGAACTTCAAAAAAACGGTGATACTTACACCATTGAAATCTACAACAATGTGGAATATGCACCATATGTCGAATATGGGCATAGAACACGTGATCATAAGAAGTGGGTTCGTGGCACGTACATGCTCACCATCTCAGAACAGGAAATTAAGGGAAAGGCGGAAGCTATCGTTGAACGCAAGGTCAAGAAGCTTCTTGAAGGTGCATTGAAATGATTAATGAAATCATAAGTGGAATAGCCAAGGCTATTTACAGGGAATTTGGTAGTGACTATCACATCTATAAGGAAGACGTTGAACAGGGAATCAAGGAACCTTGCTTCATGGTGTTCAGTGCTGATAACAATCAGGAACAGTTTCTTAATGATAGATACTTTAAAACAAACTTGTTTACTGTTATCTATTATCCTTCTGATAAGTCCAATAAGCTTGCTGAAATCAATGATGTGAATGAAAGACTGCTTGACTGTCTTGAATACATCAGCATTGAATCAAGTAACTATCAGTTACGTGGCAAGAACATGAATGGTAAGGAGATTGATGACGTTCTACACTTCACGATTAACTACGATTTATTCGTGATCAAGAAGAAGGAGAAGGAAGACATCATGATAGATGAACTTGTTCAAAGACAACCTGAAATAAAGAGGTGATAAAAATGGCTAAAACAACAAACAAATTGGAAAAAGAAGATAAGTTCACTAAGGATGCAATCCTTAGTGCTAAAAGTTTTGCAGCTTCAAGGGATGCACTAGAAGTCATTCTTGAAGATGACAAGACTTATACATTAAAGGAAGTCAGTACATTATTAGCTGACTTCATGAAAGGAAAGGTGAAATAATATGGCTTTTGGTGGTGGAACATTCACATCAAGGAACAAGAAGTTACCAGGTGCTTATATCAATTTCATTTCCAAAGCTGCTGCATCAACTACGTTAAGTGACCGTGGCTACATTGCAATGGCTTTTGAATTAGATTGGGGTAAGGATAATGAAATCTTCACTGTAACTGCTGAAGATTTTGCTAAGAACTCACTGTCTTTATTTGGTTATGCTTATGATGACCCTAAATTAAAAGGCTTACGTGACGTTTTTGATAACGCTACTACTTTATATGCTTACAAGTTAAACAACGGTGCAGTTAAGGCTTCCAACGCTTTTGCTACTGCAAAATGCGGTGGTGTGCGTGGTAATGATATTAAAATCGTTATTCAGAAGAATGTTGATGATGCTACTAAGTTTGATGTAGCTACATTCTTAGATACAAGAAAAGTTGATTCACAGACAGTTGCTACTGCTTCTGAGTTAGTTGCAAATGATTATGTAACATTCAAAGATGCTGAATTAACTGTTACTGCTTCTACTGCATTAACTGGTGGTACGAACGGTGATACAGTCACTACTGCTGATCATCAGTCATTCTTAAACAAGGCTGAATCATATGCATTCAACATCATTGCGGTTGTCTCTACTGATTCAGCTGTCAACCGTTTATATGCAAACTACGCTAAACGTATGAGAAACGAGCATGGTCTTAAGTTCCAGGCGGTTCTTTACAATTGTGATTTTGATGATGAATCAGTAATCAATGTAAAGAACCCAACTACTGATGGTTCTAATGAAGCTTCATTAGTATACTGGGTAGCTGGTCTTCAGGCTGGTACTGCAATCAATGCTTCAGCAATGAATACAAGATACACTACTGGTGAATTCACATTCAAAGTAGACTATACACAGACTGAATTAGAAGAAACTATTAATAATGGTGAATTCGTTCTTATGCGTGAAGGTGATGACATTGTTGTATTAAAAGACATCAATTCATTGATATCAGTGACTGCTGAAAAAGGCAATGACTTCAAAAACAATCAGGTTATCCGTATTATTGATGCTATTGCTACATCAGTTGCAACAATATTCAAGAACCAGTACCTAGGTAGAATTCCTAATGATCAGGATGGTAGAGTATCATTGTGGTCTGATATCGTTCAGTTATTCAATAGCCTTGTCACTATTCGTGCCATTGAACCATATGATGCTCAGACAATTGTGGTTAAACAGGGTGACAACAAAGGTCAGGTGCTTGTAGACTGCGCCATCACACCAATTGTGGCAATGGAACAGTTATACATGACAACTGTAGTAGAATAGGAAAGGGGCTTGAAAGATTATGGCAAATATTACAATGAATGCTGCTGATTCAATGTCAGCTAAGTTAGCATCATGCTATGTTAAGATTGATGGTAAAAGATACCTATTGATGCAAATGATTGATGCTACATTTACATTCGCTAAAAACAAATCAAAAGTACCTATTCTTGGTAGAACAGGTCAGGGTAACAAGGCTACTGGATGGGCTGGTACATTCTCAGCTAAGTTACACTACAACACATCAATCTTTAGAAAAATGATGATTGAATACAAGAACACTGGTAAGGATGTCTACTTTGAAACTGAAGTAGTCAATGATGACCCAACTTCAGCAGCTGGTAGACAGTCAGTAGTATTTACTGGCTGCAACTTGGATTCAGTTATCATGGCTAAGTTTGATGCAGCTAATGACAACTACTTAGATGAAGATATTTCAGGCACATATGAAGATTGTGAAATGCCTGAAGAATTCACTATGTTAGCTGGTATGGAATAAAATAAACAAGTGCACCATAAAGTGCACTTTTAAAAATGTGGAGGAATAACAAGTATGTCAAAATTTTCAAAATTCATGAAACAAAATAAAAAAGTAAGAGAAAATGCAAAAGTTGCAGTTTCTGAATTATTAGTTGATGAAAACGGTAATCCGTTAGAATGGGAAATCAGACCATTAACATCAGCTGAAGTTGGTAGAATTAATAATGAATGCACTACAGAAAAAACATTACCAAACGGTACTGTAAGACGTTCAGTGAACGGTAACAAGTTGACTGAGAAATTAATTTGTGAATCAGTAGTTGTACCTGACTTATTAGATGCTGACTTACAGGATTCATACGGTGTTAAGACACCTGAAGACTTAATTCACCAGTTATTAGATGATCCAGGTGAATACAATGCATTAGCTATCTTCATTCAGCAGTTCAACCATTTAGGTAAAACTCTGGATGAAAAAGTTGAAGAAGCAAAAAACTAATAAATGGCAATGATGCTGAAGCTAACTATGCATTCTATGCACTACATAAGCTTCAAATCATGCCTAGACAATTTTTGGACATGGATGATGAAGAAAAGGCATTTGTTATTGCTTGCATCCAAATCAAAATAGAGAACGATAAAAGAGAAGCTAGTAGAATAAAATAAAAAGATTCTACTAGCCTTTTTTATTTACTTAAAAAAGAAAGGCGGTGGTCAGATGGCTATTGATACTAAGGTCAATGTTCAAGATTCCATGACGGAACAGTTGCTTAAGATGGCTGATTCAATCAACATGATCATCACTGCATTTGACAAGATGAATAACATTGATGTTGAAGTCAATACATCAGGTATTGATAAGGCAAAAGTCAGTGCTGATGATGCTAGAAAGTCACTTGAAGCATTGAACAATACAACCATTACACCAAATGTTAACTTGGTTGATAAAGTTGTTACACCTGCAGTAGCGCAACCTGACATGACTGCATCTTCACCAAAGATAGATACAACAAGCCTTGAAAATGCAAGAAAACTGGCACAGGAAGCTAGTGCTGCATTGCAACAAATGAGTACCGCTAACATGAACGGTGCTACTTCATCAATCAACAACATGAATCAAGCCTTGAATAACACTGAAAAGGGAATCAAGGATAACATCAATGCTGAAGACAAACTTACTGATGCGGTTCAAAAGACAACACAGTCAGCCGAGAACATGAAGTCTTCATTTAGTGGCATTGGTGCAACGATCATGGGATTATCACTAGTTCAGAACGCTATTGGAATGGTTAAAGGTCAAATGGATTCAGCTATTAATAGAATGGACACCATGACCAACTATTCAAGAACAATGGCTGCAATCACTGGTGATGCACAAGCTGCAGCACAGTCATTGAATACAATGAAGGATGCAACAAAGGGTACAGCCTACGGTTTGGACACTGCTGCTTCATCAGTTCAGGGATTCGTTACACGTGGCTTGACATTAAGTCAGGCTACAAATCAGGTTTCATCATGGATGGATGCGGTTGCATTCTATGGTGATGGTACGAATGAGACACTTGCAAATGTAACTGATGCACTTGGTAAGATGCTCACTAAGGGTAAAGTTGAAATGGATCAGCTTGATAGAATCACTGATGCTGGTATCAATGCGGTTGGTATCTATGCACAGGCTACTGGTAGAGATACCGCAAGCGTTCAGGCTGATTTATCAAAAGGTAACATCAGTGCACAGGAATTCATAGGAACCGTTTCAGATGCCTTTGAGAATGGCAGGAATGGTGTACTTAATATTGCTGGTGCTGCAAAAGAAGCTGGTGGTACATGGGCTACTTCCATTGCCAACATGAAAGCAGCTGTTACACGTGGTGTTATATCAATTACTGAAAGCATCAACAATTCGTTAACAGCCAATGGATTCCCAACACTTATTGAGATGGTGCAAAACTTTGGTACCATTGCTGAAAACGTACTTGGTAATGTCGGTAATGCGTTTGGTGTTCTTATCAATATAGTTTCACCAATGGCAAACGTTCTGATAAAGCTAGGTCAGGGAATTGCTGACAATTGGGGTATCATTGGACCAATTGTTGCTGGTGTAGCTACATCCTTCTTAATTTTAAAGGGTGCCACATTAGCTATGAATGCGCTTGAAGCCATTAATGCTGGTATCACAGGTGCGCTTGCCACTGCAAAAGGTATCTATGCTATAGCTACTGGTACTGCAACTGAAGCTACAATAGCTGAAACAACTGCACAAACAGGATTGAATGCAGCATTACTTGCGTGTCCTATCACATGGATAGTGCTTGCATTCGTTGCACTTGTTGCTATTATTTTTGCAGCAGTTGATGCAGTCAATGCATTCACAGGTTCATCAATCAGTGCCTTAGGTGTCATTGCTGGTGGTGTTGTTGCATTAGGTGCAATCATTGCCAATATAGGTATATTCCTATGGAATGCGCTTGTGACTATCATAGAAAGTATTGTTAACTTCTTCATCATTGGTGTGACAGGTATACAAAATGCTTGGGATTTCACATGGAAAACAATTTACAATTTCTTTGTTGGTATTGCTGAATCAATCGTAAATGGATGGAACAAGGCATGTAACAACGTTGCTATATTCCTTGATAAAGTTGGTATTGGCGCTGGTAAAGTGTGGTCAAGTATTCAGCGTGGTGCAGCAAGTGCTGCTTCAACATTGGCTAACATGTTCATAAAGGGTGCTAATCAAGCGATCAAGGCAGTTAACTGGCTAATTAAGGCAATCAACAAGATTCCTGGCATTAATATAGATCAGATAAGTGAATTTGGTAATGTAAAGTTTAATTTTGGGGCTGATGCAACTGATAAATGGGTCAGCAGTCTTGAAAATGATCTTTCAAATAGACAGTCAAACGGTGCTTCTACTGTTAAATTTGATAGAAAGTCATATAATCAGAAGACTGCAAATACAGTGGACTGGTCAGGTGCAAAAGGTAAGTACTTCAACATTGCTGATGCATATCAGACAGGTTACAACTGGGGTGCAAATACACAAAGCAGTATCAGTAAGACTATTAATAGTGCGCTTAATCCTAAGACTGGTGCAACTAATGCATCAAAACTTGCACAAAATGCACATGATTCAAATCTTGCAACTAATGCATCAAAACTTGCACAAAATGCACATGATTCAAATCTTGCCAATAACAAGACTGCCAAGAATACTGACAAGATTGCACAGGAGCTTACTGCTACAAATGAGGACTTGAAGTACTTACGTGACATTGCTGAACGTGATGTTATCAACAAGTTCACTACTGCTACTATCAAAGTCAATATGAATAACAATAATAACATCAGTGGTGGAATGGATATTGATACATTCACTAAACATTTCACTAGCAAGATTGAAGAACAAATGGATAAGGTTGCAAAGGGGGTGTACTAACAAATGGCTACAGTAAGCATTAAGACAGCAGCTGATACAGCCAATATTGCTAAAGAAACATCATACATTGACAACTATTCAAGCTATCAGCAAAAAACAGGCTATAGAGTAACGCTTGGTGAAATGCTTTTACCAATTACACCTTCAAAGATTGAATATCAGCATCATTCTAAGAATGAGACATTCACGCTTATCAATGGCGGTGAAGTCAATCATATAAAAGATGCTGGACTTACTGACATACTTATTGATGATGCACTTATACCAATGCAGTTATATCCATTTGCGCATGATAAAGTTCATGGTCTTAAGTACTACAGTGATATGATCACTGAAATGAAAAATTCACATAAGGCTTATAACTTTGTGGTATCACGCTATTCACCTGATGGTGCTACAGCGTGGGATGATACAAGAATTCTTTGTACGGTTGAGGATTACAAGTTTGTAGAAGATGCTGAACAGTATGGCTTAGATGTTGGTTTACAGCTTAACCTGAAGGAATACCGTGAATATGGTACAAAATCATTAGTTAAGAAAAAGAAAGCTAAGAAGGGAAGTCCTAAAGCAAAGAAAAACGTTATTGCAAAGAAAAAGAAAAGACAGTCAAAAAAGAAGTCAGTACCTAAGACTTATAAAGTCAAGAAGGGTGACTGCTTGATACTGATTGCAAAGAAACAGTGCAATAACAAATGTTCATGGAAGGATATATACAAGCTGAACAAGAAAGTTATTGAAGCTGCTGCAAAGAAACATGGTAGAAAGTCTTCTTCCAATGGTCACTGGATTTATCCAGGTACCAAATTGAAGCTTCCACAGAAGAAGAAGAAAAAGAAAAAGAAGTAGGTGAAGCGATATGGCATTAAGTCAGACATACATTAATTATGCATTAGAAATGAATAAGAAGTATGGTTCACTTACTTCAGTTCTTCTTGGTCAATTCATCTATGAATCAAGTTCAGGTACAAGCAATATTGCCAAAAAGGCTAACAACTGTTTTGGCATCAAGGGTAAGGGTACTGCTGGTTCATATGTATCAAAGAGTGGTACAAAATGGAGAAAGTACAATTCAAAGAAAGAATCATTTGATGATTATGCAAGAATCACTACCAATTCAAGATACAAGAAATACACTAAAGGTACTAGAAACCCTAAAAAGTATCTTGAAGGATTGGTGAAAGGTGGTTATTGTCCTGACAAGGGATATGTAAATGCGGTAATGAAGATCATCAATAGTAATAATCTTACTAGATATGATAGTGTCAGCACTTCTTCAGTACCTAAATCAAGTGTAAAAACATCAACTATCACAACAAGCAATGTGAAAGACATTGTTGATATTGCCATCACTCAGATTGGTATTCATGAACAGGGTAAGAACCGTACAAAATACGGTGCCTATACAGGTACCAATGGGTTAGCATGGTGTTGTGCTTTTGTAGCTTGGTGTGCACACAAAGCTGGTGTATCTCACAGTATCGTTCCTAAAACTGCTTCATGTGAAACTGCTAAAAAGTGGTACATATCAAAAGGTAGATATCACCCACGTGGTTCTTATAAACCAAAGCGTGGTGATCAGATATTCTTTGTGGGTAGTCCCAAAACAAAGACTGAAACACATCATACTGGTATCGTTGAAAAAGTAAGCGGTGGCAAGGTCTATACAATTGAAGGTAACACTTCTGATAAGGTTGCAAGAAGAAGTTACTCATTATCATCAACTGGAATCCGTGGGTATGGTAATCCAGCCTACAAGACACTGAACATGAATTCAAGTGGTGTTCCTACTACTTATCCAAGTGGTAAAAGTAGTACTACTTCACGAAATAACATTCAAAAGGCAAGTGCTGAAGAAATTGCTTACTTGAAAAAGATTCTTAAAAAGAACAAGGCAAAATCAACGGCAATCACTGACATGGAAGTTGTAAAAAACTTCAAGGTTCCTGAATGCAATGCACAGTTTGTGTGTCAGCATGGAGAACAAGAGTTTGAACTTGCAGTTCTTGATGATGCTTCACTTGAGTGGGAACGCAGGGGCTCACCTGGCACACTTAAGTTCAAGGCGGTCAAATCAACTGACAAAAAACTGTTACCAACTGAAGGTGACAGGATTCTTCTGATAGTGGATGGTACTAAAATGTTTCAGGGGTTTGTATTCAAGATTTCACGATCAGCGAAAAACCCGTACAATGAATACACTGTTTATGATTCATTAAGATATCTTAAAAACAAGGATGTAATGATTTTCAGCAAAAAGAGACTAGATCAAATCATCAAGACTATTGCAAGTAGAACTGGATTGAAATGTGGCAATTTGCCAAATACCAAGTTCAAGATGTCAGCAGTTGAAGATGATTCAGAATATTTTGACATGATTCAAAATGCAATAGACAGGACAATGATGTCAAAAGACCAGATATACGTTCTATATGACAATGTTGGAACACTTCAGCTGACTAACATTGACAAGATGAAAGTGAACAGCTGCTTGATTGATGCTGACACTGGTGAAGATTACACCTATGAGACATCAATCGACAGTGGTGTGTACAATCAGGTCAAGCTTATCTTTGAAAATAAAGATAAGGGTACATATGACTTATATGTTGCACGTGACAGTGCAAACATAAGCAAATGGGGGTTGCTTCAGTACACTGAAAAGATTCAAGACCCGAGCATAGGGAAGATGAAAGCACAGGCATACTTGAAGTTATACAACATGAAAGCAAGACACATTAATATAAGTGGTGTGCTAGGTGACACAAAGGTACGTGCTGGTTCAATGGTACCAGTAATGCTGAAACTTGATGATGTCACAATTGCCAACTACATGCTGGTTGAAAAAGTAACACATACATTCAAGAACCGTGAACACAAAATGGAACTTGTACTATCAGGGGGTGGGTTCACAAGTGGACAATAAGCAAACATCAACTAACTTTGTGCAGCTTATCAAAAGGTGTGCTATAGAAGCCTTTAATGCTTCAAAGCCTACCACAGTTCAGGTTGGCAAGGTTACAAAAGAAAAACCATTAAAAATCAAATTAGGTCAGAAGCTAGAATTATCTTCTAGCTTTTTGATTATTCCAAAGAGTCTAAGCGGTTATGTCGAGACAGTCAAGATTGACGGTAGTTCAAAAGAAATAACACATCCTAACAGGTTAAAAAAGGGTGCAAAGGTTATCATGCTACGTCAACAGGGCGGTCACAAGTATGTAGTCTTAGATATTCTTTAGAAAGGCGGTAAAGTAAATGATTCCTAACAATGATGATTATGAAAATGATCCAGTTGATGTAGACAATGACAATGATGACATTTCAGATGAATTTGCTACTGAAGCTGAATCATCACTTACTTACGCTATGAATTTAGATACAATGCGCTTCACAGGAAAGATTGACGGTGATGATGCGATACGGCAAGCGGTATTCAAAATACTGAACACTGAACGCTACAAATATGACATCTATGATTGGGATTATGGTGTAGAACTTGAAGATCTAAAAGGAAAGCCTATCACATTTGTGATGGGTGAACTGCCAAATAGAATCAAGGAAGCCCTTGAAACTGATGACAGGATAGAAACTGTAGATACATTTAAAACCAGCGTAGTAGATAAAAGCAAACTTGTTGTATCATTTATTGTACATACTGAGAATGAAGACGTTCCAATTGAAAGTGAGGTGGAAATCTAATGTTTGAAGAATATGACTTTGACAGTATCATGGCTGACATGATTGGTGAAATTGATGAAGACATTGACACACGTGAAGGTTCAGTAATCTATGATGCAATCGCACCAATGGCATTGGAATTATCAACATATTATGCTGCACTTGAAATGGTAATGAATGAAGTGTTTGCTGATTCAGCATCATACTACTATCTTATCAAACGTGCTGCTGAACGTGGTGTTTTCCCTAAGGAAGCAACCAATGCGGTGCTTAAGCTTCAGGTTTCGCCTGCATCAAGCGTAATTACTGTAGGTGATGTATTCGGTCTTGAAGACATGGAATACAACGTCACAAGCGTTATTGATGCTTCACAGGGGTTATATCAGGTTCAGTGTACTACTGAAGGTGTTGAAGGAAATCAGCAGTTAGGTGATGTTCTACCAATTGATACTGCTGATGAATTGAATGATCTTGAAACTGCAACACTTACTGAAGTATTGGTACCAGGTGAAGATGATGAAGATGTTGAAACGTTACGTGAAAGATACTTTGAATCATTCATTGAACGGGCATTCGCTGGTAACAAGCAGTCATACATTGAAACTGTCAACGCTATTGATGGTGTAGGTTCATGTAAGGTCATCAGACAGTGGAAGGGTGGCTACAATCCTTCTGACATGATTGTGAATGATGCAGTAACAACATGGTTCAATGATCAGTCAGCATCTACATTGGGTGCTGAAGTGTATGAATGGTTAAGTAAAATCTATAATGCTTCACTTAACAGGCTTCTTACCGTTGGTGGAACAGTTAAGGTTATTATCCTATCAAGTGAAAACAAGGCACCATCAGATGAACTTGTTGAAGAAGTACAGGAAACACTTGACCCACCAATAAACAGCGGTGAAGGTGTAGGATTAGCACCAATTGGTCATGTAGTCAACGTTGTTGGTGCCAAGACACAGCGTGTGAACTATGTCTTCACTATCACATATCAAAAGGGTTATTCCTATGATGCGGTTGCTGATGCAATCGAAGGTGCAGTAGATGCCTATCATGATGAACTCACGTCATCATGGTCAGGTACTGAAAATACAGTAATTAAAACAAATCAGATTGGTGCAAGACTGCTTGAACTTGAACACATTGAAGATGTGGCTGCAGTAAGAATCAACGGAAAAGCTGAAAACCTTGTACTGGATGAAGAATACATACCAGTCAGGGGGGATGTAAGTGGATAAGCTAAGAGAAAGAAACAAAGCCATATCACATCTACCACAGCACATGCGCCATTTCAGAGAAATGGCACAGCTTATGGATGTGACTGACACACAGCTTGACAAAGTAGACAAAATGACACTTAAGGTGCTTGATAATGCATTCATTGAAAGTTGTGATGAATATGGTATTGCTAAATATGAATCATACTTAAAGATTACACCAACAAGCTATGACACCCTTGAAACTAGAAAAGCAAGGGTGCTTTTACGCTGGAGTGAATATACACCTTTTACTATGCAAGTATTAAGAAACAAACTTAATACATTGTGTGGTGATGACAACTACATCATTGATGATAGACTGACTGAATACTACATGTTCCTAACAACATATCTTGAAGGCTATGATCAGGTGAAAGAACTTGAGGAATGGCTTGAAAGAATACTTCCACAAAATATTGTCTACGGTCAGCACAATATCATCAACATGGTTGCTGCAAGTGATACAAGAATGGGTGGTGCTAGTTGCTACACTGATGTATTCAACTGTAGTGATGATGCTAAGTATGTAATCAATGTGACCAATGGACTTGGTAACGGTGGTACATATGCCTATGTTGATGTAGTTGACGGAAGTGATGCTTCCAAGGAACAAATCACAGTTGCTTCCAAGTTTGGTAATGGTGGTTTGACAAATGATGTGATGATCATTGATAACAGTGATTCTTCAAGAACTACTGTCAATGTTGATTCAAGAACTTCTTCAGGTGGTGCTGTTTCATTTGTAGAAGAAATTCAAAAATAGAAAGGATGATATATAAATGGCACAATTCAAAAGTATCATAATTACGAAAAAAGGTCAGGCATTGATGTCAAAGATGCTAGCTGGTGCTTCAAACATTAAATTCACTAAGCTAAGAACATCTGATACAACATATGCTGACAATCAGCTTGAAGGCTTAACTTCATTATCAGGAATTAAGCAAACAGTTGATATCTCAAAGGTAAGTAGAATTGGTGATGCTACAGTTAAGTTAGAAGCTGGTATTACTAATAAAACACTCACTGCTGGTTACTATGCGAGAATCATTGGTATCTATGCAAATGACCCAAGTGAAGGTGAAATCCTTTATGCAGTCATGAATGCTGAAGTCGCACCGTGGTTACCACCTTACAGCGGATTAGCTGAATCAAGCGCAATGTTCAACTTATCCTTAACAGTTGGTAATGCTTCATCAGTTTCAGTTGCAGTGAGCGGTTCAGCGGTTGCTACTCAGACCGACATCAAGGAAATTGAAAATGAAATTGCTGATGTAAGGTCATATATAGGCTATTCAGATGATGACATCTATGGTGTTGAAGTTGACTTCACAAATAAAAAGTTCACACGTTTGGCTGGTGCGGTCAACAAGACACCAGGTGCTGACTTTGATGATATTCCTTGCTTCCAACGTAGAAGATGTAATGTAGATTTCCTCGGTAAGGTAACTGCTTATTATGGTGACGCTGGTTTCACAACTACTGGTAAGAATTCAGATGGCATGACAGTTCAGGTGATGGTTGAGCAGCCAAAGGTATACTACAAAGTAGTACCTATTGTGCTTGAACAGGCACCGCTTAAGGGCTATCTGACAAGAAAGGTAAGATACTATGTAACATCTTCACCAAAGCCTGGATTCAAGCTGTATAAAAAATTTGAAGGTAGGGATGCAATCTACTTATCAGCATTTGAAGCTTCATTATTTGATTATTCAGCTGATGCATACATCTTGGATGATGCACAGATTGCTGATTTTGATGTTGACCACTTAGCATCAATTGCAAATGCCAAACCAATTTCAGGATTGAGCCAGAACTTAACACGTGCCAATGCCAGAAAGTTGGCATCTAACTTAGGTTCAGGATGGTCATTATCTACACCTGAAGGACTATCAATCACTCAGATGCTATTCTTGATTGAATATGCTACGTTCAACATGCAAAGTGCATTAGGTGCTGGCGTAACCAATAAACAGTGGGATGGTACAAACAATTCAGAAATCACAGGTGCTACCGTTAATTTAGGTAACAGTTCAGGTTCAGTTACAAACGCAAATGGCTACAATGTCGTTTCGTATCGTGGTGTAGAAAACCCATTTGGCAACATATGGAAATGGCTTGATGGCATGAATGAATACATTCGTTGGAATGAAAATGACCCTGACAACAAGTTTATTGACAAGTATGATATGTACATCAATCTTGATGGTAACTACACTGATGACACAGAAACAGGATACGACAAGTTAGACTTCAGTCCAGCTACTACTAATGGTTATGTTTCAGCGTTTGGTTATGATCCTGACTATGATTTCTTGTTTATTCCAGCTGAAACAAAAGGCGATTCTTCACTGCCAGTTGGTGATTACCACTATCGTTCAGATACTACTGGTTGGAGGGTTGCTAGGTTCGGTGGCGGTTGGATTAGTGGCGCTTATGCTGGCGGTTTCTATTTGAGTCTGGATTATGCTTCCGGTTATCGTGGTGCTAGTGTCGGCGCTCGCCTTGAGTATGCTAGACCACTTTAATATGCTATAATAAGTAGTACATATAGGTACAACAAACACAAGAGAACTGAGGATGAAAAAAGCATTTAACAGTATTAGTTGCTAAATTCAGTGGCAATTGGAATAATAGCGCTAATACTGGCAGTTTCTATTTGAATCTGAATAATACTTCCAGTAATCGTAATGCTAATATCAGCGCTCACCTTGTAAATATGCGTAAAATTGTGGAAGTTTGTTGTACCTTGCCACTTGGCAAAACTAAAATACAAAACACTGTATTAGTAAGTCCTTAGGAATTTGAAACTTCGGTGTTACTTAGCATACAAAAGAAAAGGGGTTAAGCAGTGAAAAGAGTAGGTTATTTGTATGAAAAGGTATATTCCATGGAAAACCTTGAATTAGCACACAGGAATGCAAGGAAGCATAAGACATGGTACAAAGAAGTGAAAATGATTGATGAAAACCCTGAACCGTATCTGAAAGAACTTCAAGATATGCTTATCAATCATACCTACAAAACATCTGATTATGTCACATTCAAGAAAGCTGAAAACGGAAAGATAAGGGATATCTACAAGTTGCCATATTTTCCTGATCGCATATGTCAGTGGGCTATCCTTCAAGTGATAGAACCAATGCTTATGAAGAAATTTGTCAAGAATACCTATTCAGCAATACCCGGAAGGGGCATTCACAAATGCTTGAAAGATGTGACTAAAGACATGCGCACTGATGTTGTAAACTGTCAGTACTGTCTTAAGATTGATGTAAGAAAATTCTACCCATCCATTGATCATAGAATCCTTAAGAAGATGTATAGAAGTTTTATCAAGGACAAAGAGCTACTTTGGCTGCTTGATGAAATCATTGATTCAACTGAGGGTGTAACAGGAATACCAATTGGCAACTACCTGTCACAGTACAGTGGGAACCTGTATCTGACATACTTTGATCATTGGCTGAAGGAAGTCAAACATGTGAAGCACTGCTATAGATACATGGATGATGTAACAATATTTGGCAAGACAAAGAATGAACTGCATCAGCTTAGAAAAGATATTGATGAATACTTCATGCGTGAACTAAAAGTAAGAATGAAAGACAATTATCAGGTCTTTCCAACATATACACGTGGAATTGACTTCGTAGGCTATAGAATCTACATTGATCATACAATTCTCAGGAAGTCCACGTACAAAACATTCAGGAAGAACATGCTAAGGCTACGTAAGAAGATGCAGCATGGTGAAATGATGAACTATCATGATTTTTGCTGCTACAATTCTTATATAGGGTGGTTGAAGTATTGTGATTCATACAACTTGAAACAAAAGTACATGCAACCGCTGGAACGCTACGTGAACTTCTACTATGAATGCTACTTAAAGAAAGGTGGTTTACTTAGATGAAAGATTATGGAACCGTTAAAAGTACTATCAGACCTGAAGAAATCAAAATTGATGAATTTTCAGTTTGGGTTGCTTCTGATATCAAACAGGTTAAAGAAAATACTGGTGAAGATACTGAATTCACTGGTTTTGAATATGGATTAGTTCAGTACACAAAAGATGAATACATCAAAATGCAGTCAGTACAGATTACTGAATTACAGCAGGCAATTGCTGATCTATATGAGAATGTGGGGTAATGATTATGGCAAAAATCTACATGCGACTTATTATCAAACGTAAGAAAACTATTGACCAGGTACCTGAAAAGATTAGAGAAGACGTAAAACAATTACTAATTGATGCTGGGTACCCTGAATTAGCTGAATAAATAAAATAGGTACAATCTTACCTATTAAACACAAAGGCGCTTAGAACGTAAATTCTAGGTGCTTTTTTATATTGAATTGAAAAGGAGTAAACATATGAATATTAACTGGACAGTAAGAATTAAGAATAAAAACTTTTGGCTTGTGTTCATTCCAGCCGTACTACTTGTGATTCAGGTTGTAGCAAAAGTCTTCAACATTGAACTGGACTTTGGTGACCTAGGTAATAAATTGAATGCGGTTGTGAATGCGGTGTTTGCATTACTTGCGATTGTTGGTGTAGTACAAGATCCAACTACTGAAGGTATTAGTGATTCACCTCGTGCACACACTTATGCATATCCTAGTGATGCCAACTTAGACTTAACAGTGTGTGAAGACCCTATCAGTGATGACAATGAAGAAATCAAATTTGATGCAGTAGAAGATGACGATACATATGTTCCAACTGATGAAGATGCAAGAATCTAGTGGGGTGATCACGTTGAACGTTACTGCTACTGTTATGTTCGTTATTGGATGCTGCACTTTCATCTTCTCAGTCTATGACAGGATTATGAAAAGCAAGACTGATTCCAAGAAAGAACAAAAAAATTATGATGATTTTAAAAATGAAATGAATGCTAACTTCATTAAGGTCAATCTTAAGCATGATCAGGAATGCAGCCAGCTTACACAAATCAGTGTAGCTGTTGCAAATGTTCAAGATCAGATAACCAGACTGAATGAACGTTTGTGCATTGTTGAAAATAATCAGTCCACACAGTGGAAAAGACATGATGAAAACAAGTCAGCTATTGAAAAGCTTGATCATCAGGTGGAAAAGATTAAAGAACGTGTCGTAAAACTAGAAAGCAA
>OCTW011552875.1_pt1 | contig 42197 bp, 37 predicted proteins | sample 1539671 | NCBI WGS metagenome assembly OCTW01 (sample SAMN02144230, study PRJEB22623) | gut metagenome | biome: sheep rumen | host: Ovis aries | place: New Zealand
GCAGCATAGGAACGGAATTTATCCTTACCCGTGATGTCATTGCCCTGCCCGAAAATCACACCATCAATTTGAGTATCAAATAATGTGTTAGCTTGGGATTCATACATAAGGCGACGAATATTGAACCAGATATCCTTGTTTTCACAAATGAGTAAGGTCATAGTTGACTTTCGGACGGGGATATAATCCGAAAAACACTGTTCGGGCGTTTCATAATATCGAAGCGTGTCTCCTGTGATTCCGATAGCTTCCAATAGTCTTAAATGATGATCCAATTCCTTCTCTTCCCCGAAGATGGCAAAAGAGCGCTCACGCCTCGACATCATATCATTGCCCTTTTGATCGGTAAGCCATTCACTCAAGCGGCGCAAAAACGCCCTGTTATTGTTAAATTGCATTCGATTACGAAGCAGATATCCATTTGCTGAAAGTCTCGGATGAAGTGCATATATCTCATCAGGTGATACCTGCATCGTGTTCCCAATGCAGATAGTGTATCGCATAAACAACGGATTCTTCTGATTTCCGTTTGTTCCACTGCTCTTGATAGGCACTAATATACCATTATTGGTTAGCTCTTTGATCTGTTCATAGAGGTGTTCAGACTCTGTGCAAAATCTGCTGAGTTCCTCTAATGTGATCCGCTTACGAGGAAAATCCTGCAATGCTTTATATAGTGTATTACTGGATTTACTCATACTTTGCCACCTCTAATCTAAATATAGAATAGTATGTATATATTGTAGCATAATTTGGTTGAAAAAGCAAGTTTTCACATTAAAAATGCATTCATACAACTTACTTAAAAAGAAAACAAGCAGGTGCCTCAATAAGAAGCATCTGCTTACCAGTTTTTATTGTCTACCATAAAGGCATTGGAGTTGAAAAAATCCTTTTTGTGTGCTGCCTTTTTGTCAGCGTGATTTTTACGATATATCCATCTGTCTTATTTTGATTTGGACAACGAATGGTCAACTGGGTTACAAAAAATGGCACCGGATTACGCTTGGCAAATTTGCTGTGACGCACTGTATTATGCGATTCTGCTTGCTTTTCTCTGGGATATGCAGAGTGGCGACATAGCGACTTTTTAATAACATAAAACCAGAGATTTTGCAATCATCAGATCCATAGTTTATTGGATTTTCAGATAGCATGACATAGTACAGATCAAGTAGCATTGCATGGAAAGGGATCAATGGCTGCTGTTGGCAAAACAGACGATAGGGAAGAAGCATAAATCTGTTGAGGTGAGTAAAAAACAGCCGCAGGGAGAGTATTCCCAGCGGTTATGCACACAATAGACCACAGTCCAAGTGGCTGATCATGATAATAGGGGTGATGATTACTTTCGCTCAAAGCATAGCTGATCTCTGTAAATAGCAGCTTTGTGTGTTAATATTGATTTTGGGTCGAGGCAGCTCAAAACGCATAGACTGAACCTTACATGAGACTCTTTGTCTGTTTTTGGGAAGAAGAATAGTATGACAAGTGGTTGAAAAATAAAACCCACAAACGGCTGCTTTAAGCCATCTGTGGGATTGCCAAATGGTGACCCGTACGGGAATTGAACCCATGATTACGCCGTGAAAGGGCGTCGTCTTAACCTCTTGACCAACGGGCCAATATGGTAGCGGCAGGTGGACTTGAACCGCCGACCCCCTGGGTATGAACCAAGTGCTCTAGCCAGCTGAGCTATGCCGCCACATTCAATAAATAAGGTGTTCAAGGGAAAAGCCCCCTGAACGCCTCTATTTGGTTGCGGAGGCAGGATTTGAACCTACGACCTTCGGGTTATGAGCCCGACGAGCTACCGAACTGCTCCACTCCGCGTGACTTAAACATTGTAGCACAAACAGGTGTGTTTGTCAAGGGGAAAATGCAGAATTGTGAATATGCTCTGTATTCTGCCGCTTAGAATCTCTGATTATGGTGAAAATGCACATACCCGTTAAGTGCTGGAGGGACACGTAATGTTGCGAAAGCCGTGACAGACCTCCTGCACAGCCATCAGAAAAGGGGGGCAGGAGGGTATCTTTACGCAAGGTTTGCTCCGTGGAAGCAATCTGACCGGTGCAGCAGGGGCGCAGAGCGGTTGGAACCTCCTATTTGCCCTTAAAGGAGGAACTCTCAGCCCTGCTCTTGACGACCGACCATTGCTCCTGTCGGAGCTGTGGGAGGGTACATTAGGCAGAATGCGAGTTGATCGCCGCTTTTCATGGAAAGGCCTGCAAAAGAGACAGTCCTCATCCCTCCTCCGGGAAGGTCATGCCCCACTGCCTGCGGCATTCGTCCATTATCTGCATTACGTTAAGAGTGCTGCTGTGGGGGATAAGGGGGCTTTCAGAAAGACCCTCTGCGGCGCACCTCTCACACTCCCGGATCTCGTATTCATAGCCGTTGATCTCATGGGGGATAAGGCATTTTTCAAGCTCCTTTCCGTTTTCGTCGAAGAGGGTCACCTCATCGGAGCAGAAGAACCAGTCACCGAAGGCTATATATCCCTTTTCTCCCATGATCATGGCGTTGTTGCAGTTTTGTATCTCAAATCCTGAGTTTATGGCTGCACAGGCATTGTCGTACAGCAGGGTGATGGTGTTGCTCATATCCACACCGTGGCGCATATGGGCATGGGAGATGATCTCCTTCGGCGTGCCCAGCACATCCGCCGCCATAGTGAGGGGATATACAGCAAGGTCAAGCAGTGCGCCCCCTCCGCAGTCCGCACGGAACAGCCTGTCATTCTCATCATAGGGCACAAAGTTGCAGAAATCAGCCTTGATGTACTCCACCCTTCCGATACAGCCGTTTTTTATCCACTCCATGGCTTTGAGATAGGAGGGTCTGCACTTCATCCACATGGCCTCCATAAAGAAAAACCCCTTTGACTTGGCAAGGTCACAAAGCTCCCTTGTCTGTTCAAGGTTTATCCCCACGGACTTTTCGCACAGCACCTTTTTGCCCTGCTCCAGACACAGCCTTGCATCCTTGTAATGGGATGACATGGGTGTCGCTATGTATACGATATCCACCTTCTCATCCTCTGCAAGCTCCTTGTAGCTGCCGTAGGAGCGTTCAAAGCCGTATTCAGACGCAAACGCCGCCGCCTTTTCCGCTGTCCTTGAAGCCACGGCATATGCCTTTGAGCCTGTACACTTTACAAGTGCCTGTGCGAATGTGTTTGCGATCCTGCCTGTTCCGATTATTCCCCAGTTCATATGTACCCCCCCATGTGTGTGTTTACTGCGCTCCGTGGAGCTGACCCGCTTTCTGTCCTGTATTCGGTGAGCCGTACCCCGCAAGGTCAAGGGAAACGCTTGTATAGCCCATTGCCCTGAGTGTGTCATTGATGCGGCGGGCGGTTTCCGTGGCGGCTATCCTCGGTATGTCAGCAGGAGGCACCTCTATCCTTGCCGCACCGTCCCTCATCCTCACCCGCAGCTGTGTAAAGCCAAGGGCGCGGATATACCTTTCAGCCCCTGCGGTCATTTCCAGCTTCCGAAGGGTAAGCTCCTCCCCGGTGGCTATCCTTGTGGCAAGGCAGGCAAGGGCGGGCTTGTCCCAGGTATCAAGCCCCGCCTGCCTCGAAAGCTCCCTGATATCAGCCTTTGTAAGCCCTGCCTCACGCAGGGGGCTTCTTACACCAAGCTCCGCAAGTGCTTTCATCCCCGGGCGGAGTGCAGGGTCATCATCGGCGTTGGAGCCGTCAAGGACTATCTTTGCCCCCATATCTTCCACAAGGGATATTATCTCTGTGAATATGGCTCTTTTGCAGATGTAGCAGCGGTCTTTGGGGTTTGCGGCTATGTCCTCACTGGCAAGAGGGTCAAATTCAAATGTAATATGACGTATCCCCAGTGCTTTGCAGAACTCCTGTGCCTCTTCCGTTTCCTCACGGGGCATGAAGGGGGATACCGCCGTTACAGCGGTCACATTGTCCCCCAATACCTCATGGGCGGCATAGAGCAGATATGTTGAATCCACTCCCGCCGAAAATGCGACCACAGCTTTCTCCCAGGCTCTGAACAGTGTGTGCAGCCTTTCTTCCTTTTCCGACAGCATCATTTCTCATCCCTGTAAAGCTGCCGCCGTATCTCCTCAATGGCAAGATCCTTCCCGGCAGCTATCTTCTCCAGATCGGCGTGCTCGTACTTTATCTTTGTAACACCGTATCCTGTGGATACCTTGCGCCTTACAGTGCCAAAGGGGGTATCCACGGCCTCTATGCGCCTGTCAAGGACGTGGCGCTTTACAGTTTCCTCCCTTACCCCTATGGTGGAGGTGTGAGTGAATATCACCCGCAGTATGCTGTCCTTGTTTTCCTCAAAGCAAAGAACGCTGATGAGAGTGCCCTGCCTGCCCTTTTTCATGAATACTGGCTGTGTGCAGACATCTGCGGCGCCGGCGGCAAAGAGCATCTTAGCCGCATAGGACAGATCCTCCGGGGTCATGTCATCCACGTTGCAGGACAACAGCACTGCGGTCTGCTCCCTGCTCTGTGTCTCACCCAGCAGGGCACGAAGGCAGTTTGCCTGTTCAAAGTCCTTTGTGCCCATGCCGTAGCCCGCAGCGGATATGCTCATCACAGGCATCTCACCGAATTTGTCAACAAAATGCTTTAACAGAGCCGCTCCTGTGGGAGTGCAGAGCTCCCCCTGTATTGTGCCGCCGTAGACAGGCACCCCCCTCAGTATATGCTCCGTTGCAGGAGCAGGGACGGGGAGTATGCCGTGGGCGCAGTGAACACTGCCGCAGCCTACATGGACAGGGGAGGCGTATATGGCATACGGGGACAGCTCATTTACCGCAAGGCACACAGCGGTCACATCTGCCAGGGCATCAAGAGTGCCTACCTCGTGGAAGTGTATCTGATCCACAGGCTTTCCGTGAACAGCGCTCTCCGCCTGTGCAATAAGGCTGTAGACTGCGTTTATGTCCGCCTTCACCTTTTCAGGTATGTCAAGTTTTGCCACTATGCCCCCGATGTCGGCAACGGTTGTGTGGTGATGTTCGTGTTGGTGTTCGTGTTCATGCTCGTGCTCGTGGTGGTGTTCGTGTTCATGCTCGTGCTCGTGGTGGTGTTTGTGTTCATGCTCGTGCTCGTGCTCATGATGATGCTCATGCTCCTCCATGCCGTGAACCTTTACGGACATATGCCTGCCTGTTATGCCGCACTTCTCGGAGGGTGAAAGCTCAAAGTGAACATCATCGAAAAGGGTGTTCAGCCTCTTTACAAACCCGTCGGGATCGGGCAGGAGCTGTACAAGCGCCGCTGTGAGCATATCACCCGCAGCACCCATCTGACAGTCAAGATACAGTGTTTTCATTTTCTTACCCCCATGTGATTTATCATGTTTGCGTAGTAGCCAGCCCCGAAGCCGTTGTCTATGTTCATGACAGCAACTCCGCTGGCGCAGGAATTGAGCATTGAAAGCAGTGCGCTGACACCCCCGAAGGAGGCACCGTACCCCACGCTTGTGGGCACTGCCACAACAGGGCAGTCAGCCAGCCCCCCCACAACGCTTGCAAGAGCGCCCTCCATGCCTGCCACTGCCACTATGACCGAGGCGGACATGATAAGCTCCATATTGGAGAGCAGGCGGTGCAGCCCTGAGACCCCCACATCATAGAGGGTCACCACATTGCTGCCGTGAACTCTTGCAGTAATGGCGGCTTCCTTTGCAACAGGTATGTCACTGGTGCCCCCTGTGACGACAAGGATATCCCCCATACCGTCAGGCTCCGGGAAGCCTCCCACAACAGCCGCCTTTGCATCCTCAAAGTATTCAAAGCCCTCCATGCCGGAGAGTGCCTCTGCCCCTTCCGGGGAGAGCCTTGTGATGAGTATGTGCTTTGTGCCGTTCTGCCGCATGGAGGAGACTATGCCCTCTATCTGCTCCGGTGTCTTCCCGGCACCGTATATGACCTCGGGAGCGCCCTGCCTGATGCGGCGGTGTGTGTCCACCTTAGCGTAGCCCAGATCCTCAAAGGGCTTGTATTTAAGGTGCAGGAGGGCTTCATCCACGGTCATGGCTCCTTCCTCCACCTGTGTCAGTATTCTTCTTATCTCGTTATCCATCTTTTTAAAAAAGCCCCGCAGATGCGGGGCCGGTCAGGGTTACTTTTCCTCGGTGAGTGCGGGTGAGGTCTTTGTCCTTGCAAAGACCCTCTTCGGATCCTTGATGATGAGTATGATAAGCCATATCACCATGCCCAGAGTGACTGCGCATATGCCGAGAAAGGCATCATTTAACATATCCTCTGATGAAGGTGAAAAATACTCCGAACCCAGTTCAATGTATTCTGCCACAGCATCACAAAGCCACATGAGGGATGCGCCCCAGTACATAAGGCACAGCTTGTCCAGCTGATAGCCCTTGTCAGAGTTTAAGTACCATACCACAGTGGCTGCTACAGCGGCAATGACGGTTATGAGCAGAGTCATGAGCCTTCACCCCCCGCCTTTGCCTCACGGGAGCGCACAGCGGATGCAATGACAGTGCCTGCAAGCCATGTAGCTGTGACCACGATTGCCATGGCGACCCCCACAGTGCCCATCTCATGGAGCATAGCGGCTGTGCTGTCCGGGTTGTTCATAGCCGTGAGGAAGGGGAACCAGGGTGCTACCTCCCCGTGCCATATATGCTCGAACATGAGCAGGGCGGAACCACCCCAGAGCATACTGTTGAGGGGTTTCAGCTTCTGTGCGATGTCAGCGGCGGCAGATCCCTCTGTCTGGTGCTTTTCAAGTATTTTCTGCACAGCAGTGGTGATGATCGCCTCTCCTGCGGGTACGATAAAGCAAGCCATATGAACCTCCTTGCTATGGGACGGAATGTAGTGTCGTGTGTTTTACATATTCTATCACATAATAAAACCCGTGTCAAGATATTTTTTGAAAAATAGCCCAAATTTACTTGCTTTTTATGAAAATATATGTTAAAATCGTCGTATACTTAATCACAGGCTTGTGCATCATTAAAGAGGTGATCCTATGATAAACCTGCAGGAAATGTCAAAGCTGGGCTTCGGACTTATGCGTCTGCCGGAAAAGGACGGCATGGTGGACTTTGAGCGTGTCAGCGGCATGGTGGACAGCTATCTTGCCGCCGGGCTCAACTACTTCGACACCGCCTATGTATACCACGGGGGCGTATCGGAGGTGGCTGTGAAGGAGTGCCTTGTAAAGCGACATCCCAGGGAGAGCTTCATGGTGGCTACAAAGCTCCCCGCATGGGAGCTGCACTGCCCGGAGGACAGGGAAAAGGTGTTCAATACCCAGCTTGAGCGGACAGGTGCGGGGTACTTTGACTTCTACCTCCTCCACTCACTGGAGGACGGGGGCAACTATCCCACCTATGAAAAGTACGACTGCTTCAACTGGTGCATGGAGAAGAAAAGGCAGGGGCTGATAAAGCACTTCGGCTTTTCCTTCCACGGTACTCCTGAGCTGCTGGAAAAGGTGCTTGATATGCACCCTGAGGTGGAGTTTGTACAGATACAGCTCAACTACCTTGACTGGGATGACCCTGTGATACAGTCCGGGAGGCTGTATAACATCCTGCATGAAAGAAATATCCCCATGATAATAATGGAGCCTGTAAAGGGGGGCACCCTTGCAAACCTCACTCCGGACAAGACCGCTGTATTCGAGGAATGCACCCCCGGGCGCTCTGCCGCATCATGGGCGCTGCGCTTTGTTGCCTCCCTGCCGGGGGTAATGACCATACTGTCGGGTATGTCCAACGAGGAACAGGTGGCTGATAACCTTAAAACCTTCGGGAGCTTTGAGCCCCTTTCCCAGCAGGAGCAGGCGGCTGTTACACGGGTACAGGGCTTGATGAGAGGCACGCCCCTGATAGGCTGCACTGCCTGCCGCTACTGCACCGACGGCTGCCCCATGGAGATAGACATCCCGGAGATATTCAAGGCTGTCAATGCCATGCGCCTTGATCCCAAGGCATGGAGACCCCGCAACCACTACCGCTTTGCCACGGAGGGTCACGGCAGAGCCGGCGATTGTGTAGCCTGCGGACAGTGTGAATCAGTCTGTCCCCAGCACCTTGACATAATCGAGCTGCTGAAGGAGGCTGTGGAGATATTTGAGAAATAACACGGCACATGAGAGCCGTACAGGGGGAGCCGAGGGGCTCCCTCTTTTTGTCTTTCAGAGGGATAGTACCGGGTTGTTCAATATATCTAATGCTATGATGATAAATCACTAAAATATATACAAATGATACAAATGCGACAAATGGGTATTGACAAGTATGTCACAGCGTGATATACTCTAACCATGATATATCACATCGTGACATATCGAGTCGTGATATGTCACACTGAGACAATTGGCTATCAGGAGGGGTACTATGAATTATTTCTGGGTGTTTATTATATTCATCGTGCTCTTTTGCAGAAGAAGAAAGCACAGGAGGGTGAGCGCAGCAGCCGTCATCCGCCGCAGAAAACAGGAGGCAAAGGTCATGGAAGAAATGATCAGGAGCTACATTGGCAAAGAGGTGATCATCTACACCCTTTCGGGTGAAGGACATATTGATGGCGTGCTGGAGAGCGCACAGGACGGCTGGGCGACTGTAACGGGCTTTGACAGCGGGGAAAGACAGTCGGTGAACCTTGAATACGTGGTGAGAGTCCGTGAATATCCCCACGACAAGAACGGCAAGAGAAAGCTCATATTCGATTAAGAGGGAATACAATGTCAGACAACGCAAAGCTATTGAAGACATGGCTCCCCATGACGGAAACGGCTTTTTACATACTGCTGGCGCTCCTGGAGCCAAGGCATGGCTACGGCATAACCAAATTCGTGGAGGATCTGACGGAAGGGCGCATAAAGCTGGGCTCCGGCACCATATACGGTACGCTTACAAAGCTTACCCGTGACGGGCTGATAGAGATATACGACAATTCCGACAAGCGCACGGTCTACCGCATAACCGATTCCGGCAGGGAGATACTCCACGCCGAGAGCGAGCGCATGAGGTCGGTGTATGAGGACCTTTCAGCAGTGGAAAAGCAGATGGGGGAGAAGATATGAAACGGTTCATGCCATTTTGGTGGTTCGATGCAGTCCGCACGGAGGACAAGCTCAATGCCCTTGCAAAAAAGGGGACTATCCTCAGGGGGATGGGGAACCTGGGGGTGTTTGAATTTGAGAGCGGCGCTCCCGCAGAGTATGTTCACCGCTGCGTGTTTTTGCCGGGGTGCAGAGGGAAGGTGCCCGCAGGCCTGCAGGAAAAGGGCTGGGAGACAGTGTGCGCCCGCACAAACTGCTACATCGTCAGAAACAGGGATACACACGCCGGTATCAGCTACGAAAGGGAGAAAAAAGCCAACAATATATCAATTGCGGTGCTGTTCTTCCTTATGTGCGGGGTGTTCGGATATCTGTCGGGCTATCTGGGGGCTGCTGCCGACCATTCAAGCGAAACGACCTTTTCTGAGCTGGCAGGCGCTATTGTGGTGTTCACTCTCATGTGCCTGCTTATGATAGTCCTTGTGACCGTACACAGCCACCTTAGCAAAAAGGGGGATGCCCTGAAGCTGGGGGGCGCCATAAAGACCATACCCGAGGAGAATTTCATCTACACCAAGGAACAGGAAAAGCAGATGAAAAGGGAGGGCACCCTTAAGACCTCATTCCGCCCCGGGTGGTTCTACTCGCCGGACAAGGCGGGGGAGTACGTGGAGAACATGGCACAGAAGGGCTGGAAATTCTACCGTCTCGACGAGGCGGGGGTGGTGTTCTACTTTGTAAAGAGCGAGCCCTGCCATATAGCCTTTGTGACGGATTACCAGAACCATGCGGATGACGGGTACTTCACAATGGCAAAGGATGACGGCTGGAAGCTGGAATTTACTTCAGTGTCAAGGGTCATGGGCTTTTCCATGTGGACAAAGACCTATGCAGACGGCGAGGAGGAGCCGGAGTTCTACTCCGACACTGAGACCGCCTATCAGCAGTCGAAGAAGCTGCTCATTGCCTTCGGCATACCATTTGCGCTCATTATGGTGTGTATAGCCCTTTTCGGCTCCATAATAATATCAAATATGCTGGCGGAGGAGGAGACGGGGGTATTCCTTGCAGCCATGACAGGCATTTACTCAGTGTTGTTTGTGGAGTTTGCCGTGTTCTTTGTAAAGATAGCGGGCTATTTCCTCCGTATGAGAAAGCGGCGCAACCTGTAGCCGTGAGAACTGCATGAGTTTAATCTTATTCTAATCCAAAATGTATTGCCCGGGGCAGTGCATTGTGATAATATGGTAAAGTGATAATAAAGCAGGGCATGGGCTTTGCAAAAGTCTGCCCGGGATTAAATAAAAAAGGGGAGTAAAGAAAATGGAAAACAACGATCTGTATCAGCAGAACACACAGGCACAGAACGCCTACGGGTACACTGCGCCCACATTCAGGCAGTCCGAGGACAGCGATGACCCTGTCATCAGGCGCAAGAAGGTGAAAAAGTCCTACGGGGCGGGCACCACGACTATGGTCATCCAGTTTATACTGCTGCAGGTAATAGCTACCATAGGTCAGTTCATCTACATGGTGCCTGCGGCGGCAAGGCTTGTGGCAGAAAACCCGGAGCTTGCCAACAACCCCACAGAGCTGACACCTATGATGATCAGCGCCATGCAGTCTGACGGCTTTTTTATGATCCTTCTCAATTCCATAAGCTACCTCATCGCAAATCCCATTGCATTTTTCATTGGTCTTTCCCTTCTGGGCAAGCCCTTCGGCGCAAAGGATATATTCGGCAGGATGAAGCTTGCTAAGGCGCTGGGCTTCGGCTTTATCGGCGTGCTGGGCATACAGGGCCTGTCCATGGTGATACAGCACGTTGCTACCATGATAAGCGGCATGACCGGCGTATCCGAGAATATGATGAATATGCTTTCCTTCAGCGATAACACCGTGCAGAATATCGTTATGCTCCTCTACATCGTCATAATTGCCCCTGTCACCGAGGAGCTTCTCCTGAGAGGGCTGGTGCTCAATGCCCTTTCTCCCGTTGACAAGAGATTTGCCCTGTTTGCAAGTGCACTTATCTTCGGCATATTCCACGGCAACCTGAACCAGATATTCAACGGCTTCCTCTTAGGGCTCATCTTCGGCTATATCGCACTGAAAACAGGATCCGTAAAGGGCTCCATCATCGCCCACATCATTGCCAATGCAAATGCCATGATAATGTCCGGGGTGTGCGAGAACCTTATCGGCGGAGACACAGGTATAATGATCGAGAATATCTACATGGTGGTAATGCTTGTCGCAGGTATCATAGGGCTTGTCATCTTCCTGAGGGCAAACGGTAAGATCACTTCCGAGGACAAGATGGCTGACTACTCCATCGACCTTCCCGAAGCCGCAGGCGGTGCAAGCTGGAAGATCCTCCTCACCCGTCCCTCCTTCTGGATATTTACCATCTGCTATGCTGCCATCGCCATCAGCCAGATAACGGCAGTAAGCGCAGGCTGATATATGATACGACCTATGAAATGAGGACAACAATGAGCATATTATCCGTACAAAACCTTACAAAGTCCTACAAGAAGGGCATAAATGCGGTGGACAGCCTTTCCTTCGAGGTGGAAAGGGGTGAGATATTCGCCCTTATAGGCCCCAACGGTGCAGGGAAGACCACCACCATCAGAATGATATCCACGCTCATCTCCCCCACATCCGGGGATGCGCTGGTGTGCGGCAACAGCATAGTGAAGGAGCCTGAAAAGGTGAGGAAGAACATCACCTACCTCCCGGACGAGGCGGGGGCATACAAGACCATGAAGGGGATAGACTATCTCTACTTCATGGCGGGGCTTTTCTTCGACGACAGGGAGAACATTGAGCTGTCGGTGAAGCGTGCCGTGGATATGTGCGGCCTTGGGAACAGGCTTGAAGAGAAGATACAGGGCTATTCAAGGGGCATGATCAGAAAGCTCCTGCTGTCCCGTGCGGTCATGACCCGCCCTGCCCTTGCCATACTGGATGAAGCCACATCAGGGCTTGACGTGGTCAATGCCCTTGATATACGCAATGCCATCAAGAGGCTTTCCAGAGAGGAGGGCATGAGCTTTCTCCTGTCCTCCCACAATATGCTGGAGATAGAATACATCTCCGACCGGGTGGGCATAATCGCAGGCGGCCATCTCCTTGAGATAGGCACAGTGGATGACATAAAGAGAAAATACGATGCCCCCAACCTGGAGGAGGTATTCAGGAAAGTAAACAGCGGTCAGCCGTCGGCGGAGGAATAGCTATGCAGTTTTTTAATCTTCTGAAAAAGGAGCTCAGACAGCTCATAACCGTGCAGGCCCTTGCCACTATGGGCATTACGCTGCTTCTGTTCATATTCCTGGGTCAGATAATGACCAGAACAACAGACACACTTGAAGAGGCTGTGTCCTCCAACAGCATTACTGTTGCGGACATGGACAAAACGGATTTTACCGCAGGGATGTTTGAGAGCCTCAAAGAAAAAGAGATAGAGGTAACTCTTGTGGATATATCCCTCCCGGAGGACGGGAATTTCGCTCCTGTGCTGAAGGAAAAGGGACTTTCATCCCTTACGGTCATACCGAAGGGCTTTTCCGCCCAGGTGGAGAGCGGAGAAAAGGCGGAGATACGGTTTGTGAATGCAGTGAGCGGCGTGGGTCTGTCCAGCATGGTGGACAGCGCCGGGGATTCAAAGGCAGTCAGCTGTATTTACGACTATGTGGGGGAATACATCGCCGAAAAGGAACACGGTGTATCAACGGAGGATCTGGATCGCATAAATGACCCCCTCATGACGGTGGAGCTCACGGTGGCAAACGGCAAAACAGCGGAGGTAAGCCCCTCCAGCGTGTCCGGCATCATGATGGCTCAGTCCTTTGCAATACCCTTTGCGGTATTCCTTATCGTTATGATGGGCTCCTCCTCCATAATGACGGCTATCTCCACAGAGAAGATAGACAAGACCCTTGAAACTCTGCTCTCCTCTCCCGTGTCCCGCATATCCGTGCTTCTGGCGAAGATGGCGGCGGCGGTCATATCAGCCCTTCTCAATTCTGTTGTAATGGGGATAGGTATGGTATTCTACATGGGGGGCGTTATCGGGAATGCCGCAGCGGGCATAACCACTGAGCTTGAAGCCGCACCCGGTGAGCTGGGCGATGTCATGAATCTTGCACAGGCAGTGTCCTTCCTGGGGCTTTCCATCACTCCGGGACAGGCGGCGCTTGTGGTGCTTGAGATCTTCATTGCCATAAGCATAGGACTGTGTATGGCGCTCATCTTGGGCGCTCTTGCCACTGATGCCCAGTCCCTCTCCACACTTATGCTCCCTGTGATGCTCCTTATCATGATACCCTTCTTTGTGTCGATATTCATGGATATAAATACTCTGGGCAAAGCAGGGAAGATTTTCCTCTACATCATACCCTTCACCCATGCCTATGCGGCGCTGGGGAACCTAATGTTCGGCCACACGCTTGTTTTCTGGGCGGGCCTGGCATATCAGGTGGTATTCCTTGGCATACTCATGTTTGCAGCGGTGAAGATATTCACCTCGGATCTGCTGTTCACCATGAGAATGCCCACAGGCAGAGCAAAAGGCAGGAAGCAAGAGGCAAAATCATAAAGCATATCATGGATCCTCCCGTTTCAATGTGCGGGAGGATCTTTTTCATATACGGCTGCGGGATCTGCCTTTGATTCTGATTAAAAATCTTTGTAGGTTTCACATAAAACTATTGCAATTTTATTTATAATATGTTATAATTTACCAAATGGTTTGACTCATGAACTGTTAAGGAGATCACTTTGGAAAGAAAAAGGAAAAATGGGGCAAGGAAAAGTTCACGGGGATATATCGCAATGCTTGTCATATGCGGTCTTATCGCTGCGCTCGTAGCTCTCAACGGCGGCCTTTTCTACCGTATGGTGAATGATCAGTCGGAATCGCTGTGCCGTGAAAGGGTACAGATAATATCGGGAGAGCTTGACAGTGAGCTGAAAAACGCTGAGATACTCCTCCGTCAGGCGGCGGCTGATATGGAGCTCATCCGCTCGGGGGGCGGCGGCATAACCGAATATGAGGAGTATATCGCCGGGAAAAAGGAAAGCATCGGGAATGAAAGCTGCATAAATGTCTTTGCTGCCGGGGAGGACTGGGTGTATGCGCCGGGCTTTACCGAGCCCGAGGGCTTCTCCTACGCTGACAGGGTCTGGTACAAGGGCGCTGTGAAAAAGGGCGTGGGGAAGGTGTACATCAGCGCTCCCTATCAGGATGCGGTGACGGGGGATATGTGCTTTACCGTGTCTGCACTGCTGTCTGACAGAGAAACTGTGGTAGGCATAGACTATGACCTTACAAGGCTGCAGGAGTCGGTAAGCGAGATCGGCAGCCGCACAGGAGGCGATGCCCTTATCGTCACTGCCGCCGGGCAGATAGTGGGCTATTCCGACGAGGAGTACATAGGCAGGCAGCTCAATGAGGCTCTGCCCATGTATAATTCAGTGTTCGGACACATCATTTCAGCGGGGGAGGACAGCATCACCTTTTCCGCCCGCATATCAGGGAAGACGAGCACCGTCTTCTGCAGCCGCACCGAAAACAACTGGTACCTTATCTCCACTGTGACAAACAGCGTTCTGTACAGGGACATATACAGGCGTGTCATAAGCAATACCGTGCTTGGGGCAGTAATAATCATCGCTGTGATACTGCTCTATGTGATGACCATAAGGAGCCGCAGAAGGGTGGAAGAAGCCCTTGATGTAAAGGAGCGCTTCCTTTCGGGGATGTCCTCGGAGCTTCGCAACCCCATGCGCACCATAATCCATTACAGCGACTACAACGAGCTGATGAGCAGCGGCGATCCCAAGGCGTATATGTCAAGGATAAGGGAATCAGCCGCAGAGCTGGATCACACCCTGTCCAACATGCTGTCCTACTCAGGGCTTGAACGGCTGGAGGAGAAGGAGAGGACGGATACCTCCCCGGAGGAACTGGAGAAGAAGATAAACACCTTCTCAAACGGACAGAACCGCATTGTGATGACGGCTATCATAGCCATACTCATTGCGGCGATGTCACTGGCGGTGTTCATATCCTCACGGACACTGCTCACCAGCGGCAACATCAAGATGCAAAGCGATGTGAACGGCTATCTCAACGAGTTTGGCCTGTGGATGACGGATCAGAAAAGCACCCTGGATATGTTTGTGCGCTTTTTGTCCGTTGACAGTACAGTGCTTGATGACTATGACGGAGCTGTGGAATGGCTTGAGGGCATAGTATCACAGGATGACAGCATATCAGCGGCATATATAGTGAACCCCGACAGGGAAAACTGGTTCATTATGGACAACGGCTTTATCCCCGACGGAGACTACGACCCTGCCCAGAAGCAGTGGTATGCCGATGCCATAGCCTCCGAGGAGCCTGACGGCTTTGCCTTTACAGGTCCCTACTACGACACACGGACAGGTCTTTACTGTGTCACCATGTCCGAGCGGGTCTACGATGAGGAGGGCGCCTTTATCGGGGTATTTGCCATAGACTATTACCTTGACAAGCTCACCGATATACTTACTCCGAGCTACAAGGCAGACGGCTATGCCTTTCTGGTGGATACCGCAGGCAATATCGTCAATCATCCCAATCCTGAATATCAGCTTGATCCCACAAGGGCTGTGAGCCTTGAACAGGCGGGCTATTCGGGCATACTGTACTCCGGCCACACCACCTTCATACACGATTATGACAACACCCTGAGGGCAGCTTATTCGGTAACGGAGCCTGTTTCTGGATTCAGGCTCATAGGGGTAGAAAACTGGGACAAGGCATACGGGAGCCTGCTGGGCTACGATATCCTGCTCATAATTATCTTTGCGCTGTGCATAGCGGTCATATTCTACCTTGTATCCCGCCAGATGAAGTGGCAGACAGAGGTGAACGATATGCTGAAAGCCTCCGCAGAGGAGGCGGAGCGGGCTGACAAGGCAAAGTCCCAGTTCCTGGCGCAGATGTCCCACGAGATACGCACCCCCATAAATGCAATACTTGGCATGAATGAGATGATAATGCGTGAATCCCCGGACAAGGAGATACTTGAATATACATCCAACATACAGAATGCGGGGAATACTCTGCTGTACCTCATCAACAGCATACTTGACTTCTCAAAGATCGAAAACGGCAAGATGGAGATCGTTCCCGTAAACTATGACACCGCATCCATGATAAACGACCTGGTAAATATGGTGCAGGACAGGGCGGTGAAGAAGGGGCTGCATTTCCATGTGACTGTTGACCCGAATATACCCAAGGCCATGAACGGCGACGATGTAAGGCTGCGACAGGTGGTCACAAACCTGCTCACCAATGCTGTAAAGTACACTGAAAAGGGGGATGTGTGGTTCAGGGTATCCTCCTTTGACAGAAAGGAGGACTGTGTCACTGTACACATAGAGGTAGAGGACACAGGAATGGGCATAAAGGAAGAGGACATGGACAGGCTCTTTGCCACGTTCCAGCGGCTCGAACTGGACAAGAACCGCAATGTGGAGGGCACAGGCCTTGGCATGAGCATAGTGCAGAAGCTGCTTGAAATGATGGGCAGCACCCTGCGTGTGGAGAGCGAGTACGGCAAAGGCTCGGTATTCTCCTTTGACATAGTGCAGGGCATAGTGGATGAGCAGGGCATAGGGGACTACACCAAGCGGCTCGAGGAGAGCAGGAAGACCCAGAGCGGTGCAAGGTACGTATACGCCCCGGATGCAAGAGTGCTTGTCATAGATGACAACAATATGAACCTTATGGTGACAAGAGGACTGCTGAAACGCAGCGGTATGCGGGTGGACACCGCAGGCTCCGGCAGGGACGGCATTGCCCTTGCGGGGGTAAATACCTATGACATCATATTTGTGGATCACATGATGCCGGGAATGGACGGTATGGAGACACTGCGGGCACTGAGGGAGAAGAAGCTGGTGCCCGAGGGAACATCTGTTGTGATGATGACTGCAAATGCGGTGGTAGGTGCAAGGGAGGAATACCTTAAAGCGGGATTTGACGACTACATCTCCAAGCCCATCGAGGTAAAGAAGATGGAGAAGCTCCTTGCAGCCTACATCCCCAAGGAGAAGCTGAGCTACAAGGTGCAGGAGGGCACGGCTGCAAAAGGCATTTCCGAGGACAGCGGGGAAAGCAACGATGCTCCCGCAAGGAACGCCCCTGCCGACAGGGTGAAGCGGATGACCTTCATAGATACGGGGGCAGGGCTTGCCTCCTGTATGAACAACGAGGTCTACTACATATATATGCTGCAGGCATATGTGCGGGCAGATCACCGTGCAGAGCTGGAGGATCTGCTCATCGACGGGGATATACAAGGGTATATCTCACTTCTGCGGCTTATGTCGGCAGAATCCCTGTGCATAGGGGCTTTGAAGATATCCGATATGTGCATGGGGCTGATAAAGATACTGAGTGAGGATGAAGGCGCAGATATACGGGACGAACACTATGAGCTGCTCAAAAACTACAGGGAAGTTATCACTGCCCTGAGCAGCGCAATTATGCCGTGAGGGGGGTGAGCAAAACGTCTGCTAAAACAAAGGATAATGGTGGAAAGCACGCTGCCGGGAGAGGTAAGAAGATATTCCTGCTTGGAATGGTTTTCCTGATGATATTTCTGGTTATAGTCGGGGTAAGTGTCTATATGGTGTGGGCATTTCTCGGCAAAAGGCAGGTGCAGCTGTACCAGAGGCAGATAAATGAAACAGCGCAGGAAATAAGCTCCTGGTTCATCTATAATTCCCAGATAGTTGCAGAACAGAAGGCTGCCATAGAGATAGGTGACAACTATGAAAGCGGTCATCTTCAGCACTATATGGACAGTGTAAAAGCGAATTATGATGAGGAAAACACCATACACGACATTTTCTTTTTAAGCACAGACGGGGAGCTGTACGCATCATCCGGGTTCACTCCCGCTCCAGATGATGATATGCTGTCAAGGGTGTGGTATGTAAACGCTGTTGAAAAGGGGGGTATCTGCTATGCCGCTCCCTATCAGCTGAAATACAGCGATGGCTATGTTATCACCATATCCACTGCCATCCACGACAGCAAGGGCAGGCTGCGGGGCGTGCTGGCAGTAGATATCAGTGCAGATACGCTTACTGACTATGTAAACGGCAGGGAACTGGCGGAGAACAGCTACTACTTCCTTCTGGACAGGGATCTGAGGATAATAACTCATCCCTGCGAAGGGTACGGCTATACAAACGGCCATCCCATGTCAATCTATTCCATCATAGGTGCTCCCTACGGTGACCTGGCAGATGAACTGACAGGCAGGGGAGAAGCGGAATTTATCTCCGCAAAGCCCGACTATGACGGCAAGACCCGTGTGCTCTTCACCGATACCATAACAGGCTGTGACTGGTACCTTGTGGGGGCTGTTGACAGCGCCCTGTTCTTTAAGACCCTGGCTGTCATGGTTACTATGCTGGTGTTTTTGTTCAGCCTGTTCTCTGTAGGAGCGGCAATACTCACCAATATATATGCAGGAAGGCTCATAAAGGATCTTAATGCCGCAAATGAGGCTGCAAATGAGGCAAATGAGACAAAGAGCACCTTCCTTGCAAATATGTCCCATGAGATACGCACGCCCATAAATGCGGTCATAGGCATGAACGAGATGATACTCAGGGAGAACACCGACCCTACCATCAACGACTACGCCCTTGACATCGCCTCTGCCTCAAGAAGTCTTACAGCCATAATAAACGATGTGCTGGACTTTTCAAAGATAGAATCCGGGAAGCTGGAGATAGTCGAGAATGAATTCAATATTGCCTCCCTTATCAACGACATTGTAAATATGTCCATGTCAAGGCTGGGGGAAAAGGATCTGGAGATATTCGTAAATGCGGATCCTTCCGTGCCTGCGGGTCTTATCGGGGATGAGATGCGCATACGCCAGATAGTCATAAATATGATGACCAACGGCATAAAGTACACCCGTGAGGGTCACGTCACCCTGACAGTCACCTGCACAAAGCAGAGCTACGGCATCAATCTGGACATATCCGTAAGGGATACGGGCATAGGCATAACGGAGGAGAACCTTGAAAAGCTGTTCCAGAGCTTTTCACAGGTGGATACGAAGAGGAACCGCTCCATCGAGGGCACAGGTCTGGGGCTTGCCATAACAAAGCGGCTGGTGACACAGATGGGGGGCTTTATAAACGTTCGCAGCCAGTACGGACTGGGATCGGAGTTCAGTGTTACCATACCCCTGAGGGTATCGGATCCCCAGCCCTTTATCTCCATTAAGGAGCCTGAGAAGATCCATGCTGCCATGCTGTTCACTCTGGATCACCTGAGCATGAGGACTGCATCGGAGTGCATCAGCATTATGATACAGACTTCCAATATGCTGGGCATCGACACCAAGCTGTGCAGTGACATCAGTATGCTCAGAGGGTATGCGGATGAGGGGCTTACCCACATATTCACTGACAGAAAGAACTATCTTGAAAACAAGGAATACTTCAACAACATAGCCCACCGCACCGTCATCACAGTGGTGCAGGGAAGATCCAACTCCGTAAAGCTGCCGGATAATATCCGCTGCATCTACAAGCCCTTCTACTCCGTATCTGCTGCTGCGGTGATAAACAACGACCACACGGAGGGTATGTTCAACGACCGCAGAAAGGCAGCCCGTGCCTTCACTGCACCCGGGGCAAGGATACTCATCGTGGATGACAACCCTGTGAACCTGAAGGTTGCCGCAGGCCTCATGAAACCCTATCAGATGAACATCACCACGGTTGACAGCGGTCAGAAGGCACTTGACACCATCAAGGACAGGCACGATTTCAACATCGTGTTCATGGATCACATGATGCCGGAGATGGACGGCGTGGAATGCACCGCACAGATACGAAAGCTGCCGGGAGAGTATTTCCGGACGGTGCCCATAATCGCACTGACTGCAAATACGGTGAACAATTCAAGGCAGATGTTTTTAAGCTCCGGATTTGATGATTTCCTTGCAAAGCCCATAGACATAAGTATGCTGGACAGACTGCTGCGCAAGTACATCCCAAGGGAGCTGAGGAACAAGACAGTGCAGGAGGAAAGCAAGGCGGATATGCCGCAGACCATGGCAGGGGACAGAAGACACAGTGAGGTAGCCCCGGAGGATGCACCTGTTATACAGCAGCCGGCATCCGGTGCGAAGGTGCTTTTTGACCCGGAGCTTGGAATAAGCTACACCGCCGGGGACAAGGAGCTGTATCTGGAGATACTGACAGAGTATGCCCGCCAGGGGGAGGAAATGCGCAGTATACTCACTCAGACCTTTGAGGGCAGGGACTGGAAGAACTACGTGATTAAGGTTCACGCTCTCAAGAGCACATCCCTGAATATCGGTGCAAAAACATTGTCAGAGCTTGCAAAGAAGCTGGAGCTTTCGGGCAAGGCAGGGGAGTATGAGCCAATACTTGCCGAGCATGATACCCTTATGGGGATGTACGCAGATGTGCTTGCACAGACCCTTGCCTACTTAAAGGAAAACGGCAGGGAGATAACTGCCGCAGTGCAGGAGGAGTCCTCTGCACAGACGGAGGAAATATCACCGGAGGAGCTTGTGAACCTTATCGACGGCTTCAAGGAGGCGTGTGACAGCTTTGACGGCACCCTTGCCAGTGAGATAGCAGGCAGGGCAGCGGGCAAGAGCGTAAAGGGTGTACCCATAGGGGAGGCCTTTGCCGCAGCCGGGAAAATGGCTGAGGAATGTGACTATGACATGGCAGCCGAAGAGGCGGAGAAGCTGCGCAGTCTGGCGGGAGGTGCATGATGAACAACAGAAGGATAGGCATCATTGCCGACTGTGTATTTGATATTTCCCGTGAAATGGCGGAGATGCACGGGATAGACATCGTGCCCTTCTACATCACCACAGACACGGGGCGTTTCAGGGACATAACCGAGATAACCTCCCAGAACATACTGGAGTACACTCAGAGCAGCGGGAAGGGTACGACCACCGATCCCCCTCCTGTGGAGGAGTACGAACAGCTTTTCCGCAAAAAGCTCGCCGCCTGTGATGAACTGATACACATTGCCGCAAGCAGCCAGATGAGCGCATCCTATGAGCGCTCGGTGAAGGCGCTTGATCATCTGGGGCATCTGCAGAGCAGGATATATGTGGTGGATACCGGACAGATCTCCGCCGGAGCGGGTATGCTTGCACTGAAAGCCGCAAAGCTGCGTGAGCAGGGGGCTACCGCCTCGGAGATAGTGGCGGAGATAAACGCCATGAAGGAACACATATCCACCACCGTGGTAATGGAGACCCTTGACTATATGCTCCTAAACGGCAGGGTGAGCAAAAGGACTGCAAGGCTTTCAAAGGCACTGAACCTTCACCCTGTGCTGGAGATGAAAAACGGGAAGTTCGCCGTAAAGTCGGTGCTCCCCGGGAATATGGAAACGGCAGCCAAACTATATGCAAGGCTGGTGCTGGGCAGAAGGGACAGTATCGATACCGGGGCGGTGTTCATCGTGTGCTGCGGCTGCAAGGTGGATACACAGAACAGGATAAAAGAGCACGTAAAGTCACTGGTGCCCTTTGAAAACGTTATAATGGCTGAGACCTCCGCTACGGTCACAAGCAACTGCGGAAAAGGAGCCTTTGGCATAATAACACTGAACAGAGTTTAAAGCGGCGGAGGGTCTCTCCTCCCTGACAGTTAAGCCATGCAGAATGAAAGGAAGATGTTATGAAAACCATACTTGTTGTCGATGATGATATAGTGAGCCTTACCACGGCGAAAAACGTGCTGGGTGCTGACTACAAGGTGATAATCGTCAAGTCCGGAGCTCAGGCTCTGACCTATGTGGGGAAGAATTCCTGCGACCTCATTCTCCTTGACATAAATATGCCCGAAATGGACGGCTTTGAGACCTTCGGCAAGCTCCGTGAGACGGAAAGCGCCGCACAGGTGCCCATAATATTCCTGACCTCCGACAATGATGCCCGCACAGAGACAAAGTGCTTTGAGACAGGCGCCATAGACTTCATATCAAAGCCCTTTGTGCCCAGTGTGATAAGGTCAAGGGTGGCAAGGGTGCTGGAGCTGGAGGATCTGCGGAAGAGCCTTGCGGACAGGCTGGAGAAAAAGACACAGGAGGTCTCGGACATCAAGACCAAGAGCCGCCAGGATGCCCTTACAGGGCTGTGGAACCGTGCCTACACCGAGGAGCAGGTCAATGCCATAATAAACGGCGGCGGATGCGGCTCCCTGCTGATGATAGATATGGATAACTTCAAGGCCATCAACGACAACTACGGTCATATAGCAGGGGATCAGACCCTGAAAATGTTTGCGGACACCATGAGGGCACATTCCAAGGAGAGCGATGTGCTGTGCCGCATAGGGGGAGATGAATTCGTCGCATTCATAGAGGGCTGTGTGTCAAAAAGCGAGATAGCAAACCTTGCATCGGATATCATAGCGGATCTGTGCAGGAAGATAGAGGAGAAAAACTACAATACCAACACCTCCGTTTCCATAGGCATAGCCATGACAGGCACGGACGGGAACGAATTCACAAAGCTGTACAACTGTGCTGACAAGGCGCTTTACTATGTAAAGCAGAACGGAAAGAACTCCTTCCACTTCTTCAGCGACCAGAGCGATGCGGAGAGGGAAAGAGGCTCCACGAAGGTGGATCTTAAATACCTGAGTGAGATGCTGTCCCGTGCAGACGGGGGCACCGGTGCCTACATACTCGATTTTGACTCCTTCCACCATGTGTACAATTTCATCAGGAGATTTGTGGGCAGGAGCGGCAGCAGCGTGCAGACACTGCTGTTCACGGCTGTGAGCACTACACCCGATGAACTGGAGGATGCAGAAACAGAGATCGCTCTTGAAATGCTGGACAAGGCCATATATTCCTCCCTGCGCCGTGTGGACGTATCGACACGCTATTCAAGCAGGCAGATGATCGTCATACTCATGGATGCCTCCACCGAGGACAGCAGCATAGTGGCGGACAGGATAATAGATGCCTTTGAAAAGCTCTACATCGGCGGAAAGGTGAAGTTCAAGTATGACATTGCGGATATGTCCAAGGACATGAAGCTGGTGCAGAGGGAGCAGGGCAGCGAGGAAGCCTGATCTTTCTGAGAAGACTTGAAAGCCGGTGTGATGCGGCAGTACGATTACGATAAGCTGAATGAAGCCCTCCCATAGGAAGCTGTCAATTCTTATGAGAGGGTCTCATCATAGGTGTGTGTTCTTTTTGAGGGAGGGATATAATGATTAATCAATACGTTTGGAAGTTATATTTGGAATCTGGTGGAAATGAGGTCGTAAAAGCCTTTGAGCACAACTTAGCACATAGATTCACAAAGAAGTATTCCGAATTTGTCGGAGGATTAAGACAGAAGTATACTGTGAGCAAATGGATCATAGATAATGAGTTCGATCAGATGATACAGCTATATGAATTCTATAAAGAAAAGAATTTTACCAATAATAAGTTTTCTCCAATTGATGAAGAAGACATATATAATTTCTTTAACTCATATATGCTTGGTTTTGAAGAAAATGAAAATATCGAGATGGTGGAGCTGTTCTCCACTTTTATAGATTATTTAGCATTATTTAGTACAGAGTTAACACTTCATGCACCGGATATATTTGTTCCTTATTATTTCAGTCTGAATTACAACGTGCTCAAGATTATAGCAGATACATTTGATATAACTCTTCCTGAACTGCCGGTCAAAGCTGATTATGAAGGACGCTTGTTTTACTATGTTGACTTGTGTAGAGCTTTGCATGAGTTCAAAAGAGACAACGGCTGGTCATCATTTGAATTATTTGCATTTCTTTATGATTTTGCTCCTGCATATATTGGCGGTACATCAAGCTATATCATATCTGATCTGCCGGATCCCAGTGGAGCCTATTTCATTGGCGGTTCAAAAGATGACCCTTTTTTGTCAGACAGTGAAGATGCAATAACTATCTGGCAATGCAGTCCGGAAACAAAAGCGGGAGATATGATAGTAATGTATCTCTGTTCACCGGTAAGCGCTGTTGATTCTGTTTGGAGAAGCTGTTCGTTGGGCTTTATTGACCCTTTTTTCTATTATTACAGAGGTACATATATCTGTTCCCCGGTAAAGATGAAGCAAGTCGGGATAAAACTGATGCGCTCAGATAAGATCATAGGCTCAATGCCTATTGTGAAGAAAAATATGCAGGGCTTGAACGGAGTTGAATTAAAGCCGTCTGAGTATAATCACCTGCTTGAATTGGGTAAATGTGATGCCATGCGTTTGGAGTATTCTTCTGTGAATTCTGATAAAGAATACAGCACTGAAAAAGAGGTTGAAGACAATGTTATAAAACCTCTCCTTAAAAAAATAGGATATGATCAGACAGATTATGTGCAGCAGTTGTATCTTGAAATTGGTAACCACAATCATGCATTGATCCCGGATTTTGTATTGCTGCCTGAGATCAAAGGAAATAATAGATCTGCTTTTGCTGTCCTGGAAGCAAAAAGATCAATTACAAAAAGCAAAGACTTAACTGCCGCAAAATCACAAGTCAGAAGCTATGCAAAACTTCTCGGTGCGAAGTATGCAGCTGTTGTTTCACAAGAGAAAGTATGGGTGTTTTCGTCAGTAGATGATTATTCAGATGAATTGTTTTCTTGTGCTATTATGGAACTGACCAAAGATAATCTTTATGAATTAAAGAGAATAATAGGAAAATAACGGTGATGACATATACTGCTATAAAAAGTCAAGGCGGACAGATGTCCGCCTTGTTCATATTCCTTAGGTCAAGAGTGTCTCGTCTTCCTCACAGCTTGTGATGATGAGATCTGATGCCCCGGACTCCACTTCTCAGTTTCGGGGGCGGTGTTTTATCTTTTCCGTTTTGTCTTTTTACATAGAGGAAAAGGAAAGTGATGCAGGGGCGGAGTACAAAGATATCCTCAGCTTCGCATCAGTAACCCTGTGTCCCTTCGATTGAGTCGTCATTTTCCACCCAGTTGTTTACATCAATGGTGGTGAAGGTGTCCTTTGTGTTGCGTATGATGACTGTGGTGATGCCGGCGTTTATGATAAGGCGCTTGCACATGGAGCAGGGCTCCACCTTGCCGTCAAGCTCTCCTGTCTTTCCGTCATGACAGGCAAGGTATATAGTGGCACCCATCATGTCACGGCGGGAAGCAGAAATTATGGCATTTGCCTCGGCGTGTACGCTCCTGCACAGCTCATAGCGCTGCCCCTTGGGGATATTGAGCTTTTCACGGGTGCAGTAGCCAAGGTCGGTGCAGTTTGCCCTCCCTCGGGGTGCACCCACGTAGCCTGTGGATATTATCTCGTCATTCTTGACGATAAGGGCACCGAATTTGCGTCTGATACAGGTGCCTCTTTCAAGTACAGTCTCTGCAATATCCAGATAATAGTTGATCTTGTCACGTCTGTCAGACATATGCGCCCTCCGTTCTGTAAGGAGCATGAGCAAGAAGCAAGAGAAAGAAAATGACAGGGCTTGTGAGTCTCTTTGCTAAGTGACAGCGGGCTCCCCCTGCCCTCCGGGCACCCCCCTCTTGGAGGGGGGCTTTGACCAGTGACAGGGAATAGCTTGCCTGATTTGCTCGTTGCTTGATTGCTCAAGCCTCCTGATATGTTCCTGATCGTGGATGTGTGTCGATTGCTGCTTAGCATTCAAAGATCCTGAGAAGATCCTCAAAGGAGCCTGCTATCTCATCAGGCTTGCTGGACGGTTCGAGCCGCCCCAGGCCGTATGCGGCAAATACAAAGGGTATACCCGCATCGGCGGCAGCCTTCATATCCATTACCGTGTCGCCCACATAGACACTGTTTATGCAGCTGTTCTTTTCTATAAGCTGCTTTATGGTGACATCCTTTGATGCCCGTGTATCGCCCCAGCACAGGTAGTCGCTGAAATACCGCTCAAAGCCTGTGAACTCAAAGAATGCCTCGATATAGCCGCTCTGGCAGTTTGACACGATAAAGAGCCTGTGCTTCTCCCTCAGACGAGACAGCACCTGCTCCTCGTTTTCAAGCAGTGTGCCTCCTGCGCCGGCAAGGTAGTTGTTCTCCTCCCGCATACAGTTTTCCAGCAGGTCAAAGCGCTGTGTCTCTGAAAGCTGAGGGAACAGCCTGTTGCCGATCTCATCCATAGTGAGCCCCATGACGGTCTTTATCCTGTCTGCATCCGGGATCGAGTTTTTCAGCAGGGGATTGCATGATGCCCTGATAGTCTGCGACCATGATTCCGCAACGGCGGCGGAGCTGTCCCACAGGGTGCCGTCAAGGTCAAATATTATATTGCCCGCATTCATTCAGCTAATCACTTTACCTTTTTTCGCTTTTTTCTTCTTTTCTATAGGTTTTTCTTCCCCGCCCTTGTCGGTGAATACCACATCATCAGCATCAAGTGGCTTGAGGTAGTCGTATTCGGGGTTATCCTCACCCTTTTCTGCATAGTAGGGGTCTATGACATACTTCTGTATCTGGGGATAGCTGTTGAACATGATCACAAATCCCAGGAAAGACACCAGGAATACAGGCACCATGACAAGCGTGAAGGGGCTTATTACCGCTGACACCACGACTACCGCAGCTGTGAGCAGTATTATGAGCAGTGTTATGATATTGGTTTTAAGGCTGATGACCACAAGCTTGAAGGAATTCTTGATTATATTGATGTAGGAAAGCTCTGTTGCCACTATCATGGGATAGATGAAGAAATTCATCATCAGCACCGTAAGGGCAAAGCCCACGGAAATGACACAGAGAATGTAATAGAGCGTCCCGCTGCCTCCTGCTTCCTTTGCGGCTTCCGCAAAGGCGGGATATACCTGAAGGGCGCTGTACAGGGAAAGGGTCATTATTATGTCAAGGATGCCTGTGGGAATGGTTTTCAGCAGATCCTTTGAAAAGCCCTCTATAAAGTCATGGAACATGAACGTGTCCTTGTCAAGGGTGTATTTCCTCAGCACCTTTGTCATGCCCGCAATGGCGGGACCCACGGTTATTATTGGCAGAGAAAACAGTGTGGTGAGCAAGGACAGCTTTATCATTTTCCAGAAGCGCTCAAAGTACATTTCCCAGAAGCGGAAAAAGGGCTTTTTCTTTGGGGCATTTTTCGCAAGTCCTGAGCCTGCGCTCTCGTAATCAGGGAATAGTAAAGACAAAAGACCAACCTCTCTCTATCGGGTAAGCTGAAGGGAAGGGCTATTTGCTGAGCTCGTATGCCCTTTTGGTGCAGCGGGAGCAGCAGTCTCCGACCACATCCACAAGATGACCCTCATACAGCCCGTCAAGCCCTGCAAGTGTAGTGCCTCCGGGGGAGGATACCATTTTGATAAGCTCATCCACGCTCCTGCCGCTGTCGGTGAGCATTTTAGCAGAGCCTGCAAGGGACTTGGCAAACAGTCTCAGCGCTGCGCCTTCATCAATGCCCACGCTCTTTGCATACTCCGTAAAGCCCTTTGCAAAAAGGTAGATAAAGGCGGGAGAGGAGCCGTTTACGGCGATTATCTCCTTCATTTTATCCATGGGCACTTCCTCCGCAATGCCGCCTGTTTCAAATACAGCCTTTACTGCCGCAAATTCCTCATCTGTGGTGAATTTGCCTTTGGCAAGGGCTGTTGCACCCTCCCCGAGAAGGAAGGGGGTGTTGGGCATTACTATGACAGTGTGGGTGCCTGCTCCGCAAATGCTCTGTATGTATTCCTCGGTGATGCCTGCGGCAATGGAGATTATCACATTGTCCGGGGTGACACCCTTTGCAAGGCTGGGAAGCACCTTGTCAAACATCTGGGGCTTTATGGCAAGCAGGACATACTTGCATTCCCTTGCGATGCTCTCCTCGCTGTCAAGGATCCTGACACCCTTTTTTTCAAGAGCAGCCGTTTTCTCCCTGTCGGGGTCGAAGGCGCATATGTCATATCCGCCCTTTGCGGCAAGGCCGCCCATGATCGCGCCGCCCATATTGCCGGCGCCTATAAATCCGATCTTTAACATAATATCTTCCTCTGGCTCGTTATGAAGCCTTTGCCGCTCCTTTTCTCCGCTCCATCTTTCCTATGGAGCGCTCGTATGCCATGAGCAGGGCGGGGATGAGTATGAGCAGCAGCGGTATGTCTGCACACAGCTGCAGAAGGTTCTTGGTAAGCCTCAGCACAACAGCCTCGTCAAAGGCCTGCGCCGGGATAAAGCCGTAGTGCAGGTTTGCGGCAGTATTGCATAAAAGGTTTATTATCAGCACATCAAGCACTCTTGATGCAACTATCCTTATGCCCATAGTGGCAGTGTTTGCAAAGCCGGGCTTGCCGAGAGTGCTCATGTATCCCCATCTGCGGTAGAGCATGAGCCCGTAGATAAGCCCCTGGAATGCGGCTATAAGGGTATACACAGGCAGGAATGCTCCCTGGGGGTGAACGATGTGGCCAAATACATCGCATATCCCGCCGGCAAAGAATGACACGCACGGGCCGTACAGCATACCTATGGCAGCTATGGCAATGTAGGCAAAGTTTATCCTTGCAAAGGGGATGTCAATGGTAAAATATTCCAGCACTGTGGACAAGCCTATGAGCATTGCCGTGGTCACAAGGCAGAAGATAGCGTTTTTACCCTTTATTTCCTCATATGATGATACAAAAATGTTTTTCATGGTTCCTCCTTGATGCTGTGCATTATAAGGGAAATGAAAAACATTTTCGATATAATGCATTAAGCGGGATGCGATACACCGAATCGCTGCACCGGCGGGAGCCCGCCGATGCATTTTGTCCCTGACACAACTCCCCGTTGTCAGGGCACTGATCGCTCGGTCATCTACTCTGTAATGCTGTGTGACTATCAGAAGGTTATCTCGTTGCAGACTCTGTAAAGCTCATCATCGAAGGGCTTCTTCATGGCAAGTGCTTCCTGTATGTCCACATCGATTATCTTGCCCTCCATCATGCCTACGACTCTGTTGGTAGCACCCCTGTCGATAAGGTCAACTGCGTGATAGCCCATCTGGCTGGCAGCAACTCTGTCACGGACTGTGGGCATACCGCCTCTCTGAACGTGGCCAAGTACAGTAAGTCTTGATTCGATGCCGGTGTATTCTTCGATCTGCTTTGTTATGGCTGCGGAATCGCCGAAGCCCTCTGCCACAACAACAATGAAGTGCTCCTTAGCTGTCTCGTGTGCCTTGTTGATCTTGTCAGCCACGGTCTTGATGTCGCAGGGCTTTTCGGGTACAAGGCAGGCAATGGCACCTGAAGCCATAGCTACGTTGAGAGCGATCCAGCCTGCATTTCTGCCCATTACCTCAACAACGGAGCAGCGGTCGTGGGACTGTGCAGTATCTCTTATCTTGTCTATCATCTGAAGGGCTGTGTTCATGGCTGTGTCGTAGCCTATGGTGTAGTCCGTACACTGGATGTCGTTGTCGATGGTGCCGGGCAGGCCTATGCACCTTATGCCGCCTATCCTTGAAAGGTCAGCTGCACCTCTGAATGAGCCGTCGCCGCCAATTACAACAAGACCTTCCATATTGAGAGACTTGCACTTGTCGGCAGCCTTCTTTATATACTCTTCTTCCTTGAATTCCTTGCAGCGGGCGGTATAGAGGATAGTGCCGCCTCTCTGTATGATATCTGAAACGTCACGGACGGAAAGCTCCTCACATTCTCCGTTAAGAAGACCGTTATAGCCCCTCTGGATGCCAATGACTCTGTAGCCCTTTCTTATAGCGGCTCTTGTTACTGCTCTGACTGCCGCATTCATGCCCGGTGCATCGCCGCCGCTGGTAAGTACGCCTATAGCCTTTTGCATAATATGATCCTCCGATTTAAGATGTTTTGCTTTTGTAAGGATGCACGCACCCCGCACGCACCCACTCTCTATTTTACACGTATTTTATGCGTTTGTCAAGAGATTTTTTTTGACCTGCGGGGGGCAGGCAGGGAACATATGAAAACCGCAGCACCGGATGATGCTGCGGTATGCGTTTTATTGGTCTCTTACTTGGCCTTGCCCTGATTTGCAACGCCTGCCATCTTGGCGGCAAGCTCATCGGGATCGCAGAGATATTCCTTCTTGATAACGTTGAAGTTGTCGTCAAACTCGTATACCAGAGGGATAGCTGTGGGGATGTTCACGCCGATGATGTCCTCGTCGGAGATATTATCAAAATACTTTACCAGAGCACGGAGGGAATTGCCGTGTGCTGCAATGAGAACACGCTTGCCAGCCAGCATCTGGGGCTTTATCTCGCTCTCAAAGTAGGGCACTGCTCTTGCAATGGTGTCCTTCAGGGATTCCTGCAGGGGGAGAACAGCGGGATCAACATCACGGTATTTGGGATCAAACTTGGGGTTTCTCTCATCGTCCTCGGTAAGAGCCATGGGAGGAATGTCAAAGGATCTTCTCCAGATCTTTACCTGCTCCTCGCCGTACTTAGCGGCGGTCTCGGACTTGTTGAGACCCTGCAGTGCGCCGTAGTGACGCTCGTTGAGGCGCCAGTCCTTGATAACGGGGAGCCACTCTCTGTCCATCTCGGCAAGTACGTTGTTGAGGGTGTGGATAGCACGCTTGAGGTAGGAGGTATAGCACAGGTCAAAGTCAAAGCCTGCCTCTTTGAGGGCACGGCCACCCTTCTTAGCCTCTTCAACGCCGTTCTTGGACAGCTCAACATCTGTCCAGCCGGTGAACTTGTTTTCCTTGTTCCATTCGCTTTCGCCATGGCGGATAAGTACCAGTTTCATAACAAACATTCCTTTCGTTGGATAAGATTACCTTTACATCATACACTATTCCGCAGGATTTTGCAAGGGGTTTTTGAAAATTTTACGTAAAATGTCCCAGGGGGCGGTCATGTCCTGCCTGCCCTCCCGGACTTCGGGGCAGTCACCTCGAAGCTGCGCCTGATAAGGGGGATGATGTCCTCCAGAGGAGCGCTGCTGTCAAGCAGGACGGAGATCCAGTTCCTGCGGCTGCTGTGATAGGCAGGGAGAAAGCCTTTGTTCTGCTGTATGAGCATATCTGTGAGCAGGGGGTCATCCAGCTTCAGATTCAGCACCCACACCTTTCCCCTGCCTTCGGGAAGTCCCAGCTTCTCAGCAGACACATCCATCACAAGGGCAAACCACTTCCTGTTGTCTTTGTGGCGGAACACGGCATAGTTGGGGAACCTTGCCCACATATACTCAGGCTCTGCGCCGTATTCACCCCTGATGTGCCTTGTTACATCATCCAGTATGCTGTTCACAGTATTCACCGTTCTTTACACATAGGGCGAGTGTCATTCCCTGATAGTCGCTCCCAGCTCTGCCAGCTTCTTGAGTGCCTTTTTCATGGCGCTGTCAGCCTGCTCATCGGTGAGGGTGCCCTCCTCGGAGCGCATGGAGATGGAGAATGCCACGGACTTCTTGCCTTTTTCGATCTGCGCCCCCTGATATACGTCAAAGAGCTTGACGTTCTCCAGTATCTTGCCCACACCCTGTGAAAGTGCCCTTTCAAGGTGTGCCACGGGGATATCCTCGTCAACGACTACAGCAAGATCCCTTGTCATGGCTGGGAACTTGGGGAGGGGCTTGTATGCGGGCTGTACCACGCAGCCGAACATTTCGGGTATCATAAACTTTGCCGCATATGCACGGGTGCCTATGCCGTAGTTTTCGAGCACTTCGGGGTGAAGCTCACCCAGTATGCCTATCTTCACGCCGTTTGCAGATACTGTGGCACATCTTCCGGGGTGGAATGCACTGGCATCTCCGAAGGTGTCATCCTCTCCGGTGCAGGGCTCATATGTGACACCCGCTATGCCGCAGGCATCGAGAACCGCCTGTACAGCGCCCTTGACGGTATAGAAGTCAGCCTTGTTCCCGTATGCGCCGAAAACTATCCTTGCAGGCTCATCGGGAAGCTCATTGTCTGTAACGATATACTCATTGCCTATCTCATAGAGGAAGGCGGATTCGTTGCGGTTGTTGTAGTTGGTGGAGAGTATCTCGCACATGGAGGGGATAAGGCTCGTCCTCATGACAGAGGTGTCCTCGCCCAGGGGGTTTGTTATCTGCACTGCCTTGCGCAGGGGGCTGTCCTCGGGCAGACGTATCTTGTCAAATGACTTGGGAGACACGAAGGAGAAGGTGGTTATCTCATAGGCACCTGCTGCCACAGCGGCGGCGGAGAGCTTTCTTGTGAACTTCTGCATGGGGGTCAGCTCGCCCTCGGCTATGCCCCTTATGATAGTCTTTGGTATGTTGTTATAGCCGTGGAAACGGGCGATCTCCTCGGCAATGTCGTTTTTGAACTCAATGTCCTGACGGTAGGCGGGGGCATAGACTGTGCCGTTCTCCACCCTCATGTCCAGCTTTTCAAGGATGGAGAGCATTTCGCTCTCAGGGATGTCGGTGCCAAGGAATCTGTTTATCCATTCGGGGTCAAAGGGAGCTGTCTTCTGTGTGTCAACGCCGCTGGAGCAGTCGATGAATCCGCTGACTACCTCGCCGCAGCCTAAAAGCTCCACAAGTTCACAGGCACGCTTGAGTGCACCCTCACACATCCTGGGGTCAAGTCCCTTTTCAAAGCGTGCGGAAGAATCTGTCCTCATGCCGAGGGACTTTGCCGTGGTGCGGACAGAGGCACCGTCAAAGCAGGCAGCCTCAAATACCACAGTGTTTGTGTCATCCATGATGCCGCTGTATTCGCCGCCCATGACACCTGCCACTGCAACAGGCTTCTTTGCATCGGCAATGACAAGGTTGGAGGGTGAAAGCGCTCTTTCCACTCCGTCCAGAGTGGTTATCTTCTCACCCTGCTCCGCATTTCGTATCCTGATCTGGTTCCCTTCGATGAAGCGGATGTCAAAGGCGTGCATGGGATGACCGTATTCCAGCATGACAAAGTTTGTTATGTCCACAAGGTTGTTGATGGGGCGCACGCCGCAGGCACGCAGACGCTGCCTCATCCACAGGGGGGAGGGCTCTATCTTCACATTCTTTACTATTGCCGCCATATAGCGGGAGCAAAGGTCTGTGTTTACTATCTTTACATCCAGCTCATCCGCTGCATTGCCGCCTATGCCCTTTACCACAGGCTCCTTGATTTCAAGGGGGCAGTCAAAGGTGGCGTGTGTTTCCCTTGCCAGACCCAGTACAGAAAGACAGTCGGGGCGGTTGGGTGTTATCTCGAATTCAATGGTGGTGTCATTGAGGTCTATGGCATCCTGTATGGGCATACCGGGGGTAAGCTCCCTGCCGTCCTCGCTCTGCAGGATGAATATGCCGTTTTCTATGGCATAGGGGAAGTCATGGAGGGTGAGCCCCAGCTCCCCAAGGGAGCAGAGCATACCGTTTGATGCCTCTCCTCTCAGCTTGCCCTTTTTGATCTTCACGCCCCCGGGAAGGGTGGAGCCGTCCAGAGCGGCAGGGACAAGAGCCCCAACGCTCTCAGCCGTGATATTGGGTGCCCCTGTAACTATCTGTACAGGCTCTCCCGTGCCCGCATCAACCTGTGTTATAACAAGGTGGTCGGAATCGGGGTGGGGCTTTACATCAAGTATCTTTGCCACTACTACCTTTGATATCTCAGCGCCCTCCACGGTGTATTTCTCCACCTTGGAGCCGCTGAGGGTAAGGCCCTTGCAAAGCTCATCAGCGCTTAGGCCGCTGATATCAGCATAGTCGCTCAGCCATTTCATTGATAAGTCCATATTATTACTCCTTCGTTCGGGTAATCTGTGTTTATCCGATATCATTAACTGTGTTTTGTGTGTCAGCGCTTTACCCCGCCCCTGAATGAGCCCTTTCCGAAGAGGGGTCTGTCCTGACGGGTGACTTTGATATGAGAGGGGAGGGCGCTCTCAAAGTCATAGGACAGGGGCTTGAAGCCTATGCGTATGAGCCGCCGCCCCATATCGCCTGTAAAGTATACATACATATGGTATACGGGCAGATAGGTGGTATCGCTCCTTTCGATAACGATGGAGCTTACCTCTTCAAGGGGGATGATGACCCCTCCTGTGTACCATAACGCCGCTGCTGTAACGAAAAACTGCCCGTCAAAGAGCCTGAATCCCTTATTTGAAGCTGCTGCTGAAAGAAGCTCCTCCCTCTCGGCGGAGGATATGCGGGACAGATCCCGTGAAAAGCTCCCAAGGCGCAGAACAAGGGATATTACGTATACAGCGACCATCAGGCACGTCCATATGATGAATGCCCTGCAGCCTGTCATTTCCCAGAAGCGTGCAAGGGACATCCCCTTTATGTACTGTCCTATCTGCAGGTACAGCAGCAGGGGCAGGGCATATACGCTCATATAGGCGGGGAGCCGCCGTACCTCCCCTTTAAGGAAAAGACTGTAAAATCTGTTCATGGTGTCAGGCAGTGAAAGGCATCTGCTCAGAACTGCCCCAGAAAACGCATATCGTTCTCATAAAGAAGGCGCATATCGTTGATGCCGTAGCGTCCCATGGTGATGCGCTCCAGTCCTATGCCGAAGGCAAAGCCGGAATACACCTCCGGGTCTATGCCGCAGCGTTCAAGCACCTTGGGATGTACCATGCCTGCACCTAAAAGCTCTACATAGCCCTCGTTCTTGCACATGGAGCAGCCCTTGCCCCCGCAGTTGAAGCACATGAGATCAACCTCGGCGGAGGGCTCGGTGTAGGGGAAGTGATGAGGGCGCAGACGAATCTGTGTGTCCTTGCCGTACAGCTTTTTCATCAGCATATCAAGGGTGCCGTAAAGGTCTGCAAGGGTTATGCCCTTGTCGATGACAAGGCCTTCAATCTGGTGGAATAGGGGGGAGTGGGTGGCATCCACTGCATCGCTGCGGTATACTCGCCCCGGAGAGATTATGCGGATAGGGGGCTTTCTCTGCTCCATGGTGCGTATCTGCACGGAGGAGGTCTGTGTGCGAAGTACCACGTTGTCGGATATGTAGAAGGTATCCTGTGTATCCCTTGCAGGGTGGGACTTGGGCATATTCAGGGCTTCAAAGCAGTAGTGGTCGGTCTCCACCTCAGGGCCGTCCACAATGTCAAAGCCCATGCCAAGGAATACCTCCTCCACCTCAGCAAGCACTGCGTTGAGAGGATGTGCTCTGCCTATGGGCATTTCCTTCCCGGGGAGGGTAACGTCTATCTTCTCTGCGGCAAGCTTTGCAGCTGCTGCCTCCTTGCGCAGGCGCTCCGTCTTTTCCGCAATGGTCTGCTCAATGCGAGAGCGGACACTGTTTGCAAGCTGCCCCATAACAGGGCGCTCCTCCGGGGACAGGCCGCCCATCTGTTTGAGTATGGCTGTCAGCTCGCCCTTTTTGCCGAGAAAGCGGATGCGCAGATCCTCCATGGCTTTCAGGTCAGAGATGCCCTCAAGCTCCTTGGTGGCATTCTGCAGGATCTTTTCCAGTTGTTCTTTCATAATATCAGTCCTTTGTATATATTAAAAAAGCCCTGCCAAGTGATCACTTGACAAGGCAAAGCTAATGCTCAGTTTTACACCAACCTGCAAGAGAGGAACCAACATTCCCTGCGCCCTAACGGTGCGCTGCCGTCACCCGCTATGAATGCTTTCACAGGTGCCGCTCCCGGGGGAAATTCGCCAGTGTGTGTGTCACGGGCCTTTCAGCCATATGAGCCCGTTCTCTGTATCCACATATGCCACACGGTTACTAAGGGACTTGACTGCCGCCTGCACTTGCTCATACCACCTGTACTTGCCCATGCCGCCTGCTGCCTGTCCCAGCCCGATCACTGCGTTTACCTGATTATTATAAACCATGTGCCAAAAAAAATCAAGCCCTTTTTTCCTAAAATTTGCAAAAAATACTTGACAAACTTATGGAATTATGATATACTATTTTCTGTTAGCATTTGCTAACTTTATTTATGGTTATAAGTTAGCGAAAGCTAACGCAAGGAGGCGGGGATGGCAGTAAAGAATGTAGTGGTAGTCGGAGGCAATGACTGTATGTCCTGCCGTTACAAGGATATATGCAAGTCCTATAAGTGCAAGGCGAAGGTGTTCACACAGATGCCCGCAGATTTTGAGAACAAGCTGGGTTCACCGGATCTTATAGTGGTATTTACCAATACCTGTTCCCACAAAATGGTGCATTCCGTGAATGAGCGCTCCCGCAAGGGGAATATACCGGTGGCAAGGATACATTCCGCAAGTGCCTCTGCTTTGAAGACTGTATTGGAGCAGTACGTGCCGGGGGAATGATGGAGGCAGGATTCCAGCGGGCACTGGCAGAGTATGCAGCCCCTACGCTGTGCGGCTCAAAGTGCGGTTCACTGCTGTGCATCTCCGACAGGGCGTGCAGCGTGACGGAGAATGTGGTGGAGTTTAACCGTGCTTTCAAGACCCTTGGGTTACGGATACGTCTGATGTGCAGGTGCAGGGACAGGGTGCGGCTCTATGTATACAGACCCGGCGAGCTTGAAAAAAGACTTGCTTTGCCGGAGGTGCAGTCTCTTCTGGCAGATTTCGGCTACAGCAGCGGCATGGATGCAGGCAAGTGCCTGTCAAGGCTCTCCATGAGGATAGCCTGTGCAGGCGGATTTCCTCACGAGATAGGGGTGTTCCTGGGTTATCCCGCCCGGGATGTGGCAGGCTTTATAGAAAACGGCGGCAGGAACTTCAAGCTGTGCGGCCTGTGGAAGGTATACGGGGACACTCTGGATGCCCTCAGGCTTTTTGATGAATATGCAAAGTGCAGAGAATATCTGTGCAATAGATTGGGTGAGGGCTGTGATCTCTATACGGCTCTGCTCCCTGAATCAATGGAGGTTTCATAATGAAGACAGCAGTTATTTACTGGTCAGGCACAGGCAACACCGAAATGATGGCTAAGGCCATTGCCGAGGGCGCAGGTGCAGAGCTTTTCCCCGTTGCCGATTTCTCCGGCAGCATGGCAGACTATGACAAGGTAGCATTCGGCTGCCCTGCAATGGGTGATGAGATACTGGAGGAGGATGAGTTCGAGCCCTTCTTCGCAGGTATTGAGGGGGATCTCTCCGGCAAGAGCATCGCACTCTTCGGCTCCTATGACTGGGGCGACGGACAGTGGATGAGGGACTGGACAGAGCGTGCAAAGGCAGCAGGCGCCGATGTGTTCGGCGGAGAGGACCTTATCGTCAACAACACCCCCGACGACGAGGCACTTGAAAAGTGCAGGGCATTCGGTGCAGACTTTGTAAAGTAATACTCCCTTAACGGCAGCAAGACCCGTTCATCTCAAAGGATGAGCGGGTCTTTTTGTGTATGGGGTGTGGTTTGTTATTTTTTGCTGATATAATAGTAGGGTGAGTCCTTGTATTCTGCAAGGAAGTTGCCTTCCCTGCCGCCCTCAAAGGAATAGTCGTCTATCTTGGAATAATAGTACCGGTCGGAATTCTTGTCGTATTTTCCGGGAGGGAGTGGTCCCCTGATGGTGTAGAAGGTCTGTCGGAATACTATTGTGATCGGTGTGGCACTCCCCAGAGCAAAGCACATTAGCATGAGAAACAGTGCGGTGTGATTACGAACGAAGGCATCAAGGCTCTTTACCTCCCCCTTTTCGGGCAAGCGCTCCAGTATGTACCTTGTGACCAATACACAGATGTACAGCAGCCGCCGGGGTCAGCCACCCGATGAAGAATATCATCACCGGGACAGCGGTGAATATCAGCAGTATGCGCTTTATTGTCTTGTACGATATGGTCATCATTGATATGTTCCTTATGTGTCGCTTTCTGTGAAACGGGCAGTGAGCAGGAAAGTCCGGGGCACTGCCGCATTTCACTTGGTATTGGTTCTGATGCCTTTTGAAGCATTCTTTGCCCCTGTTTCCAGCCGTTCCATTTCCTTTATTGTGTCCCTGTAGGCAGCGGCAACTTCCGTTTCAAGCTCTGCGGCTGTCATCCTGAATGCGCCGCTGCCCAGTATTATCATCTGCTCCGCACCGTCAGAGGTGGCTACTCTCACCCTGTGATCTTTCGCCAGTTCATGGGTGGCACGTTCAATGTAGGTGTCGGCAGTCTCCGCCTCCTTGGTGTATATGACCGTAAGCTCCCCGTGGCGCTCTATCTCCCTGTCGCCCTTTACCCGGTAGGCATCAAAGACCAGTATTATCTGCCAGCCCTTCATGCCTTGAAAATTTTCCAGTGTGTCGGTGAGCATAGTGCGGGCAAGGTCAAGGCTCTGTGCCGCCGCCTTTTTAAGCCGCTCCCAGGAGAAGATGATGTTGTACCCGTCCACCAGAAGATACACAGGACCTTTCAGGGCGGGTGAGGTCTTGTATTTGGGGGTGACCTCCTCACGGCGCACAGCATAGCGCTTGTCACGCTTTATCTTGCCGTAGGTGCGCTCGAAGACCTCCATAAGCTCCTCGTCTGAGTAGCTCTGTGCCGCAAAGCGGGCTATGCGGGCGGGGGTGACATCGGGAAGCGCTCCTTCCTGCCTGTCTCCCTCCGGGGATACGTGCATATACTCATCGGCAGTGTCCCAGCTCACCGCCACTCCCGCTCCGTGGGAGCAGAATACGCTGTCTGCCGGCTCGTTAAGATCCGCCCCGGGGTCGTACCCTGTTGCACTTACTATCTCATCCTGACAGGGGCAGGGATAGTATCCGCAGGGAATGCAGGAAAGGGTGCCTGTGCCGTGGGTGAGGGCTTTAAGCTCCGTGCGGAAGGTGTTTATTTCCCGCACAGGGGCTCTGCCTGTTATGCGGCCGCTTTCTCCGTACTCTATGACAGCCCCCATGAGCTCCAGCCCGGTCAGTGCCTTTCCCGTAAGCTCAGCGGGCAGCTTCAGCTCAAAGCTGTACCAGGGCTCCAGCAGAACGCTCTCTGCCTTCATAAGCCCCTGCCGAACAGCCCTGCACGCAGCTTCACGAAGATCTCCCCCGCAGGTGTGCTTTAAGTGAGCCTTGCCCGCCGTGAGGGTGATGTGTACGTCCGTAAGAGGGGCGCCTGTAAGCACGCCCCTGTGCCTTTTTTCCGACAGGGCGGAGAGTATGGAGTTCTGCCACACGGGCTGCAATATATCCTCACTCACTTTGCTGTCTATGGTAATGCCGCTGCCCCGGGGCAATGGCTCCATATGGACGTGTACCTCTCCGTAGTGGCGCAGGGGCTCAAAGTGGCCTGCTCCGTCAGCAGGGGCGGCTATGGTCTCTAAAAATGCAACTGTACCGCTGTCAAAGGAGGGTACTTTCCCGGAAAGCTCCGAAAACCTGCGTGAGATGATCTCCAGCTGTACCTCACCCATGACCTTTACGTGTACTCCCGTGCTGTCGGCTTGCACCCCAAGCAGGGGATCCTCCTCCTCAAGCCGCTGCATGACTGACTGAACGGCAAATTCGTCCATGCCCTCGGGAGGTATGACCCGATAGGTCATGACAGGCTCGAATACCGGTGCATAAGTGTTCCTTTCATCACCGAACACATCCCCGGGGCGAAGAGAAGTGAGCCCTGCGGCAGCTGCGGTCATGCCGGGGAAGACCTTGTCTGCTGTGGTGTACTTTGACCCGGAGTATATCCGCAGGGCATTTATCTTTTCCTCCCCGATAAAGTCCCTGGGGGCGAGAGTGCCCCCTGTGAGCCGCAGATGTGTGAGCCTTGTATTGCCGTCGTAGGTTATCTTGAAGACCCTTCCCGAGAGGGTCTCTTTATTATCCGGAGCAGGTGCCAGTGTGTCAAGGAGCCGCAGCAGTTCATCCGCTCCCTCCCCTTTAAGGGCGCTGCCGAACACGCAGGGGAAGAAGGCTCTCTTCCCGAAGGCTTTTGCAAGGCTTTCATCCAACAGATCACCGCTTTCAAGGTATTCGTTCATAAGGGCTTCATCCGTCCCTGCAATGCCCTCCATGTCATCAAAGGGACACACCCTGTCCGAAAGGGAGTGCAGCTCGGAAAGAAGCTCCTCACGGCTTTTTGCGGATATGTCCATCTTGTTTACAAATATGACCACAGGCAGGCGATGCTTTTCCATAATGCGCCACAGGGGCAGGGAATGGCTCTGGATGCCGTCTGTGCCGCTTATCACCAGTATGGCTGTATCAATTACACTGACAGCCTGCTCGGTCTGGGCGGAGAAATCCTCATGTCCGGGGGTGTCCAGCAGGGTGAACAGGGAGCTTTCCGTTTCCAGCACCGCCTGATGGGAAAAAACAGTTATGCCCCGTTCCTTTTCCACCTGTTCCGTGTCAAGAAAGGCGGTGCCGTTGTCCACCCTGCCCTTCCTGCGTATCATGCCCGCCGTATAGAGAAGTGATTCCGCAAGGGTGGTCTTGCCTGCGTCTACATGAGCCGCTATCCCTATTACGCATCTTTTCATACTGCCACCCCAAAAGTATCAGGTCTGTGAAGACCTGTTTGTCATTCATACAGTATATCACATCACGGGAGATAATGCAAGTATCTGATGGATATTCCGGATTATTTTCACATAAGGCACCTTGATCCGTATCACAATAACAGAAAGAAGGGAACAGTAGCCCAGTGACAGCATGGAAATGCTCTTGCCGAGCTTCTGACCGAAAAGGAGCTCAGAAGGATAACCGTACAGGAAATTGCGGATAAAGCTGATGTGAACAGAGTTACCTTCTACAAGCATTACCTCGATGTCTACGACCTCTATGACAAGGTGGAGGAAGAGCTTCTTGTGGAAATGGGGCTTATGATACTGACACACAGAGACCGCCTTGGGGATCGCATACTGTATCTTACAGATATGCGGTCGTCCAAGGCGGTTTATGCCTGGATCATGAAAAAAGGCCAAAAGCAACAGACAGTTGCTTGCATATTGTCAGATCCTGTGCTATTATTATAATGATAACAGGATCGATCTTCCGTTTGCTACAGGGGAGGGTAAGCAGTATGGAAACCGGAAACATCATTCAGGAACTGCGTATAAAACACGATATGTCACAGGAGGAGCTTGCTGATAAGATATTTGTCACAAGGCAGGCGGTGAGCCGCTGGGAGACAGGGGAAACCGTACCCAACACCCAGACGCTGAAGCTGCTTTCACAACTGTTCGATGTGTCTATCAATACTCTGCTGGGCGTTCCGAGAAAGCTCATCTGCCAGTGCTGCGGGATGCCCCTTGACGAAAGCAATACGAGCCATGAAGCAGACGGCTCGATCAACGAGGACTACTGCAAATGGTGCTATGCCGACGGCAGATATATGTACAGCAGCATGGATGACCTGATAGAGGTCTGCGTGAAGAATATGGCGAACGCCGAACATTCTGAGAATGAAGTCAGGGAATACCTGAAGGCTGTTCTGCCCCAGCTTGACTACTGGAAACGATATGAACAGCTTTCAGACGGCGGCGAGTTTGAGAGGTTCAAACAATCGCTGATAGATGAGATCAACGAACTGCATATCGAGGGTATGCCCAAGCTTGACAGGCTCAATGCCCTTGTGGGCAGCTTCGTCAATCTCCCCTACCGGCTGCCAAACGGTGATGAGGTGAAGTTCCTTGACGATCAGGTCACCTATCTGGGCAACCAGCTGGAATGTGAGTTCGGGGGCGACCGGTGCTTCGGGGTGCTGGCGAATATGGATTTCATTCTGGTCTGCACCTATGGAAAGGACGGCAGCGACCCGGAGCTTGTCCTGTATAAAAAGAGATGACACCGGAGCCGCTTAAAGGACGTGCGGCGGCTTTGTGCGCCTGTGTATCATCATAGCCGGGAACTGTGATGAAAAATGATACGACTTTATAAAAAAGCGGGCAGCCTCAAAGTGACCCGCCCCCTGTCAAGTAGACAGTGCAAAAAACAAAAATAATCTATGTAGTAACCAAAAGCAGTCTGTGCAAATTGTGCAGGCTGCTTTGTCATTGACAGCGCACCAGCAAGCCCCTTTGAAGTGAGGAGCGGAGCGACGAACGAAAAGGGGCTTGCCACGGCACTCGCTCAGTCATGCAGCATAGGCATCATGATACTCCATCGGTGTCATGCAGCTAAGTCTGATCTGATATCGCCTTGTGTTGTAGTAGGCGATGTATTCTTCTATCGCCGAGATCAGTTCGGACTTATCCGTAAACTTTCGGAGATAGTACATCTCGGATTTAAGAATGCCCCACCAGCCCTCCATAGGTCCGTTATCAATG
>OCTW013371485.1_pt1 | contig 42115 bp, 27 predicted proteins | sample 1539671 | NCBI WGS metagenome assembly OCTW01 (sample SAMN02144230, study PRJEB22623) | gut metagenome | biome: sheep rumen | host: Ovis aries | place: New Zealand
GGATTATTTCTCCTTTGCCAGCGGAGGAATGCTCTATATAGAGAATGCGGGTTCTCTGATTGCTACGGACATGCGCGGGAACAAGAATCGTTTGGTACAGACCTTGGCAAACCGCGTGAAGGAGGATACCGATCATGTAGCCGTCGTGCTCGCCGATACACCGGATCGTATTACCGAACTGCTCTCTATCGCGGATCTCGGAGCGTACATCGACCAGATATACAAACTCCCGGAACTGACCCTCGATCATATCATGTCCATCGCCGAGAGGGAGTGTAATGCACGTAAATTTGTCCTTACGGAGGAAACGAAAAAGTCGATGAAATCGTATCTTTCTTCACTTCCTAACCCTACTTCGGAGGATGTGAACACGCTTATAGACAAGATGATCTCTCACATGTCCTACCGCGTGGTGAACGATATGTCCGATCTCTTCCAGACGAAGGAGAAACTGACTACGCTTCTGCCTGAAGACGTACCGCAACCGCAAGTCGGAGGGTTTGAGGAATCGATGTCGAAACTCAATAAACTCGTGGGGCTTAAAAACCTCAAATACAATATCGAGACCCACCTGAATCTCGTCCGTTTTTCGCACCTGCGCCAGCAACATGGTCTGCAGGTCTCTATTCCGCCGCTGCATATGATCTTCACCGGTAACCCGGGTACAGGTAAGACGACGGTGGCAGGGCTTTTAGGCGAGATTTATGCCTCTCTGGGGATACTCAAGAACGGACATGTGATCAAGGTCGATCGTAAGAAACTCGTTGGACAATATATCGGTGACACCGAGGAGAATACCAAGCGCGCGCTGCAGCAGGCGCATGGGAACATCCTCTTTGTCGACGAGGCATATACCTTGGTCGGTGACCCGGACGACAAACGCGATTTTGGTCCCAAAGTACTTGACTGTCTTCTCGACGAGCTGGGCAAAGAGAATACGGACATGATCATTATTCTCGCCGGTTATCCCGATGAGATGGAGCAGTTGCTCAAATCCAACAAAGGCCTTCAGTCCCGCTTCCCCTATACCTTCCATTTCGAGGACTATACGGAGGCAGAATTGCTTGAGATAGCCGTCAAGACTGCCGAGAACAGCGGCTACTCCTTCTCCGACGAAGCGTATGAGCGTCTCCGCGAGTTGGTTCACCGAGAGGTGACGCAGCGGTCCAATAAAGAGGACAAGCATTTCGGTAACGCCCGTTACATCACACGCCTGATTTCTACGCGCATCATCCCGAATATGAGCCGCCGCGTTCTTTCTTCAGCGGATGCCGATGCTTCGCCGCTCGTTTTGTCGCGCATAGAGGCGGCAGACATACCGATGAAATCGGCAGAAACGGACTATGCCATCGACGAGGCGCTGATTGCGCGTACCCTCGCAGACCTGGATGCACTGACTGGCCGCGAGGAAATCAAACGCACGCTGCATAACCTCGTTGCTCTAGCGCGTACGGGCCAGCAATCCGGCGATGAGTTGACCTATACTATTCCACTTCATTGGACCTTCACCGGCGCTACTGGTACCGGCAAGAGTTCGGTGGCCCGGCTCCTGGCACAGTTGCTCTATGCTTTCCATCTGATCTCATCGGATCGTATGACCCAGCTCCGTATGCCCCAGACGGCGCAGAACGCGTGGTCTTCCTACGATATCGATTTACTCCTGCGCGATACGATGAAGCAAGCAGGACATGGCCTGCTCTTCATCGATCTGGACGACATAGCCGGTACGCATATCGACATCCAGTGGCTGCGGTGCAAACTGACCTCGCTGACCGCCGAGATGCCGGGCTCGTATGCCTTCGTGATTGCGGTGGACGATGCGCGGCTTCAGGCGCAACCGATTGATATGCCGCTTTCCACCTCCGTGCTCCATTTTGCGGACTATACGGTGGACGAACTGATGGCGATCCTGACCCAGCGTCTCACGCGGCAGGGCTTCACGCTCTCTCCCGAAGCGGCTCAGGAGATATACCAACGTATCCTGCTGCTCTCTCAAAACCGGCCCGGGCTCTCCAATGCCCGTACCATCAAGCATATCTGTACAGCGCTTACGGCGGAGGCGCAGTTGCGCGTGCTCGAAACGCAGAAATCACCGGTTTCAACGGATAAAAATAACACTATTGAGATCACTATGGACGACCTCTCTTCCCTCAAGTGGAAGGAGATACACAACCCTAAAATAGGATTTTGACTATGCATGAATTCAAGAAAGGAGCATCCATTGGAAACTATGTAGTCCTTTATCCCTTGACCAGCAGGGAATACACGCAGACCTACTGCGTGGCGGACAAGAATAATTTCCAGTTCTTCATGAAGGTCTATGATATGAATCATATACCCGTTTTCTTACAAAACGGAGAGGACCCGCAGGAGCTTTGGGCATACACCCATCTGGGTCTCTGCGACTATCTGCCGCGCCTTATCCGCTCCGGACGGGAGAAAGAGGGATTAGTCAATATCGTTTATCTGGTTACCAAGTATTTCCGGGGCAAACTGCTCTCGCAATATATCGAGGAGAACGGTCAGCTGACGCAGGGCGAGGCGCAAGCGATTGCCTTGGCGTTGCTCAAGGCTATTCAGCATCTCCATAGTCATGGTGTTTACCACCTGGATATAACGCCGCAAAATGTCCTTCTCGAAGTCACTGCAGAGGGCACCTATACGCCAAAACTCTTCGACTTGGAGTATGCCTGCGAGCGTCCTCACGAAGAAGGAACAAAATTTAAGGCCCAGCGGTTCGAGAAGGCCGATCCGTATTATTCCCATACCGATTTGTTGGCAAGCCAGACGGTCAGCGAGGCCGATGACCTATTTTCCATCGGCGCTATTCTCTATACGATGCTGACGGGCAAAAAGCCTTGGGAGGACTGCCCCATTACATCTGATATGCCGTTCGTCGAGCAGCATATCAATATGGTTCGGTGGCGGAAGGATCATTCGGTGGACTCGCTTCTGAAGCCCCTTGTTTCAGTCCACCCGCCTATGTTCGAAGCGATGGCGCGCACGATGGACGGCGGTATTACGAGCGAGGAACTGGAGCGGTTATTGGAGGCGCAGTTGAGTGAGGTAGGCCGGAAATCGCGCATCAATGTGGATGTAGAAGCTCTCAGCAAAGAGAAGAAGATGGGATTTGCGGAGATCGCCGGTATGGATGAACTCAAGCAGAGTCTCTCCCAACGCGTCCTTTGGCCACTGAGGCATGCCGAAAAAGCATTGCAGTATCGTCTGCAGTTACCTAATGGCATCCTTTTCTATGGTCCCCCGGGTTGCGGAAAGACTTATTTCGCTACCAAACTAGCGGAAGAACTGAAATGGGAAATGGAGTTTGTCAGTACGGCGTCCCTCGGTAGCGCCTATCAGCATGAGACACAGGGGAATATCCAGAAGATTTTTACGAAGGCAGAGAAGTATGGGCATTGCGTACTTTGTATCGATGAAATCGACGGAATTCTCTCCGGCAGAAAGGAAGGTTCAACTAATTCCAGCCATAACGACGAGGTCAACGAGTTCCTCGTGCAGTTGAATGAGTGCCATAAACGGGGTATTCTCGTCATTGGTACTACCAACCGCAAAGACATCATTGACCCGGCGGCTCTTCGTGCAGGACGTTTCGATCTACTCATCGAGGTCAAAGCACCCGACCTCGAGATGCGCAAGCGGCTCTTTGAGATGTATCTCGCTAACCGTCCCTTGGCGGAGGATATAGATATTGCTGAGCTGGCCGAAATGAGCGACGGATATGCTTCTTCAGACGTCCCATTTGTAGTGAACGAAGCAGCGCTGTTTGCTGCGATAGCGGACCAGCCGATCTCCCAAACTCATCTAACGAACGTCATCAAGAACCATCCTTCGTCTCTTGATATCACCAAACCCAACCCCATCGGATTCCAATGAGTACCACCCCGAATAACATAGTAGTTTATTGGATTGACGAGGCGCCCCGAGAGGATTTCCTGACGCGCCTTCACGAAGCAGGTATACAGGTCTATAAGGCGGATAACTATGTTGATGGCCTCCAATGGCTTTCTAATTCCAATAATCTTGAGATATGCGATGCCGTGATTTTGGACATCAATTGCAAGATCCGCCATTCCGATGAGCATGAATCGACGGATTCCTTCCGCGATTATGCCTATCGTGTGCTGAACCTCTGCGAGGGGGAGAAGAAGCATATCCCCTGGTTTGTCTTCTCTACCGGTCAGGGGGACTCTGCCTCCTTGCTTAACGCTATTCCCCGGCGTGAATGGACGCGCCGTCAGTATTATCAGAAAGATACCGACCAGCAACAGCTGATTGTCGATATCCGGGAACTGACTCGGGACTCCGAGAATGTAGCGCTCCGCAAGCGCTACGAAGGTGTCTTTGACATCTTCGAGGACGAGGGAATGACCTCTCGCCTCTATAGCATCATCCGCAAGATGGAGGATCCCAAGAACGCCGAGGACACCACGGTCTTCAATGCGATGCGCAAACTTCTGGCTTATGCCATCTCCTATGCTAAGATCCACGGGCTCTTTCCCTCTTCCATCGATTCTACCCATGAGGCGGAGAAACGCCTGTCGGATATTCATGAGCTCGCCCCGGCGATCGTTCCGTCGTATATCCTGACTAATTTCCGCTCCCTGATCGATACGGTGAATAATGGCAGTCATGCCAGATACGAGGAAGACGAAGCCGGCAGCCTGGCGGTGGACGCGGATGTCCAATCCGGCGAAGCGAGATATCTCTCCCGTGTCGCTTTTTATCAACTGCTAACGATTCTCAGATGGCTACGAAAACTACCGATGAAATCGGAGGAAATTGCATCTTTCCGCGCTCGGATTGATACAATCCTCAACGATCCTTTTGAACTCTATGAAGGCTGCGAGTGTCGTCTGCAGTTTGATAATGGCGTCTGGCATTACGGCCGCTGTGCAGTCCGTCCCCGTCCCGGTCATCTCCTCAACGAGCAGACCCTCGTCCGCCTCAAATACGTCCAGGCCAACAGGAACTATACGACCAAAAAACTCTACCCCTTCTTCGCCCAATACGATATCCTCAAATGAACCATTCTCTTTTAAATATTATTCTCAATTATGCCGATAGAATCAGCACACGTCCTAATGAAGTGTCCTGGCGGTGGAAGGGGAAAGTCTCTCCCTTAACTTGCGTTACGCTTTATCTCATGTATGTAGCACGTGTCTTGTCCTTGCTGCAGCATTGCAAGTTCTGGTTTCGGACGTGGAAATCAAAGCAAGCGGAAACGGCATCTGTGGACAGACCCTCTACGCGTGTCAACGTACCACCGATTTTTGATGAGATATATTTTGTGACGTGGTGCATCTTGTTGTTTATCCTGCCTAAGGAATGGTTATTCACCCAGATAATTGCCTATTATTTCATGGCAGAATCGTTGGTGTGGCTCCTTTATTATTTCTTTTTCAGACGGTTTTATGAAGAGAAATATGCCATCATGCATGTACTGGAGTATATTATTCTGCTACCGGTGCTTATCGCTGCACAAATCCAATGTATTGTTATTGTATATGCGGATATACCATCGTTTAACGTAGCTTTGGCAAATTTGTTCTATCCGTCTCCTGAGCACACGCATACCTATCTTATTCTGATGAGTGTGCTGTATACAGCCCTGATATTTGGTATCTTCTTGACTAATTTACCTATTGAACGAGTCAAAGAGAAAGGAGATTACCATTATAACATCGCAATCATCGGTAACGGACAAATAGTAAAGGAAAAACTAATCCCGGCTATTGCACGGACACCTATCCCGGAGAATATCGCTGTCTTTGATAAAGCATTAGTTAAGGATGACGCATACTCAATAACGACTAATCTGGCCAGGTTCCATTATTATCCCATTGATGACTATACAGATAAAAGGATCTTAGGTTCAAATATCTTGTGGATTGCTTCTCCTTCTTTTGCGCATTTTGAATATCTTGCGCATTATATTAATCAAATCTTTATTGTAGTAGAAAAACCAATCACATCCACTCAATACGAATTGCAAGCAGTAAAAAAACTTCGTTCCAGTGGTCTTTGGAATAGGGTCTTTTGTCTTAGCTACTATTATTTGGAAAAAGCACTTCCGCTGACATTCCTGTACAATCCATATTCCTTTTATGAGAGATATATTGAATTCGCAACCCCGCGTGATACAATAATCACTATGTTTGATCGAATGGGTGGTCTACGGTCCGTTTCATTCTCTCTGCATGAAGGGGAAGACAATAGGGAATGGCTATCTTCGGATATGTACGGAGGACACTATATCGAAACGTTTCTCCATTTGGTAGTTCTTGCCAAAATGGTAACCGGAAAAGATGACCAGTGGAAGACAGATGTTTTATCGGTTGAGGATTACCAAGGTCATCCTACTTGTCGTATCCTCTATCGCGGAACCACGGCTACAAAAGGAGCGCAAATCTCATTGTCCATGCAAAAGTTTGTTGCAGAAAAAGACCGTCATCGTGATGGCCGTTTGGAGTTTGAGAATGGATATGTAACCATTGATTTTGATACCTACAAGTTGATAATGCATGACGCTCCTACTAATATGGATTATTCTATAGGCTTGAAAGCGGAATATGCTTCCCCCGATAAAAAGTATGCTGTCCAATTAGATATGGCAGAACGCTGCTTTAACGACAACATCCCTCCATTTACCATAGATGGCGTAGACTTGCAAATTGATGCGCTCGAATGGCTCATGGAGCAAAGAAAAAAATAATATTATGAACCAAAATCAAAATAAAATTATCAATATGCTCCCTCAAGTAAGAAGTATGTCGTCTAATGAACAATAGAGAATGGAACGAACTAAAATTTTTATAAGTCATGCAGGAGCGGATGTTTTAGTCCCTGGAAAATCCGGAGATACACTTCATCCGGTTGTTAGTAGTCTTGTGAATAAAATGACCAATGAGGGAGCCGAAGTTTTCATGTCCAGTAATCCCAAACTTGGATTGAATAGTGCTGCAGATTTATTGCTATCTCTCAAAAACCACATTGAAGATCAAGATACTAATATTTTTTTGGTATTGATCACGGATAACTACCTACGGAGTCCGTTTTGTATATACGAACTATGTTTGATTCAAACAGAAAAGCAAAAGCAAAATAGAGAAATCGAGGTACATTATATATATGCGAATCAAGATGTAGAGAAACGAGTTCCGGATATAGGAATAAAAAGTACTGTCTACTGCGTATTATCAGATGGAGAAAAGAAAGTAAAAGAGTTTATTCTAAAAAAGGAGAATAAGATATATCCGATTCTCAAAAAGTCAGAAAGCGAATTTTCTCGTTTCTTAAGATATATGGGTGGGAGGGACAAAAAGTATCGTGTTCTGCCATGTAACAAACCATATATAGGTCAGACCATGAATGAACGAAACGAGATAAATGGATATGTAGAGAAAGTAGGGATAAAGAGATTAGCATCAAGCGGAGTATATAATAGAGAGGAACTAAAAAAGCATGCTAAAAATGCCAAAGCCATTTATTGTATATCTACTACCGGAGCCGGACTACTCAAGACATTGAAGGAAGAAATTCTACCTACCTCTTTGCAGAATGAAGATTTTCAATTTCACATGATTCTTCCTCCTCGTAATTCTGCATTTTGCGAAGATGTGGCGATAGCGGAAACTCAAGGCTACATCGACAATGAAGTAATAACAAATCAAAACAAACATCGTATTTATCAAGAATATGAAGCATCCATTCAGTATCTGAATGAGGCTTATCTTAAAGCCGAAAAAATAGCAAAAGAGCAAAATAGAGAAGTTCTGGGAAAAATAATAATTCATAATAGTAAAACTCTTCTGAGGCAAACGATATTTTTAACAGAAGAAAGAGATGCTACTATTTGGGGATGGTTGTCCGCAACGCTTCCGCCGATTCGCTCAATTGATAGTCCGGATATCTTGTTTGAATGTTCGCAAACATCCCAAGAAAACCAGTTAGGAAAATTTGTTTTACAGCATTGTAAATGTCTCGAGAAAATAGCAGGAGAAGGGTATGTGATCAATGGAAGGACACGTGTGGAAGATATCAAACAAGATGACAAAATGCATCTCGTCGATTATTTACCGGATTTAAACTATTGGAACTGGATGTACGAGCATGCTCAACCGGCCAATGCAAATGGCCTAACGCTTATAGAGATCGCAGCCCAACACCCTCTTAAAAATGGTAAGGAGCCGGCAGAAGAGTTTGAGGGGCGTTTGCAAGAAGCCATAAGGTTATATCGTTCGTTAAAGAATGAGAAACAAGATAGAATCGTTAAATTGTATGTCCCGGGTAGTCGACATTGTGAGAATGGCAAGTGCGACAAGCTAACACTTAGTCAGGCTGGTATTGAGTACTTAAAGAAGCATCTGAATGAAATAGAGCAATTGGATATTCTAAAAGAGGAAGATACCAATCAAAAGTACATGCCTAATGGGGTATATAACTCTATGGATGAGTGCTATGTTGCTTCTGAAATTTATAAGGAATTACTAAGTGTATATAAATGCAAAGAAGGTCAAATCATATGTGTTTGCTCCCCAAATCAGGTAATGCGAAAAACATTCATATACTTGCGCTATGGGATAGAGGTAATGTGCCACAGTGTTCCTATTCCCGGGAAGATGATGTATCATAATCCTGTATGGGAATATTTTGGGAGTTTGCATAAAGCGGTTTATAGTAATAATGATTGGCAAAACCCAGAGAATGATCAATTCATAGAAAGTCGAAAAAGCAGGTCACCGCGCTCTTTATTAAACCCTTAAATATCATCAATATGAAAACTTGTCCAATTATCATTTTAAGAGAGATGTATCGGGGTAAGTATCTCGATGCCCTTAAGTCTGAAAGTCATCAGAAATACATGGAAATACTGGAGAAACTGAGTGAAACCAACTAAGACATTATGAAACATCTAAAGCTATCGTTTGACCGAGCCCTTTCGCGGGGGACAAAATGGCAGTTACTGATTATCAGCGGGATTATTATCGTGTTGATTTTGGTGTCCTATCTCTTGTTGTCTCTATCCGGAGACTGGACGCAGTTCTGCGATGACCATAAAATCAACAAGTTTATGCTTCCAATCTATCTGCTCATAGACCAAAACCTCTTCAACGAGATTTATCTAGGCGGTTATGATGCGGAGATGAAAGAGATCGTTGGTTATAGTCGCAAATTAGCTCTTGCTTCGGGAATAACATTCCTCTTCGGGGTGGTTTTCTTTAATGGCGCCATCATTGCTATCTTGAGTGATTTTATTAAGCGCCGTGTGGATAACTATCAGAATGGAGTCACACGCTATCTCAAGTCCGGCCATCATGTGATTATGGGCTATGATGATGTGGTGCCATCGATTATCAGCCAGATCCTCAAGGAGAAGCCTAATGCAGATATTTTACTCTTATCCTCTGTTCCGGCTGTTGAGATTCACGAAAAATTGCGAGAGTCAGTTGCTCGTAAATCTTTGGCAAATATCGTGGTTAACTACGGCCATCGAACTTCCAATGAGTACTATAAAGATATCCATTTAGAGGCGGCAGAGCAAATCTTCATTGCCGGAGATCGCAGTAAGCCACAGCATGATGCTATCAATGTGGAGTGTGTCGAGAGCATCTGTAATTATCTTGCGTCCAAATCCTCGCATACCATCAAACGCATCACTTGTATGTTTGAGGATCTGGATACCTATGCATCGTTCCGCACAACGGACATCTTCTCTGCTATCACCTGCAAACTGAATATAGAGTTTGTTCCCTACAATTTCTACGTCAGTTGGGCGCGATGCGTCTTTGTAAACCGATCCTATATCGGGAAAGCGGACCAAAAACAGCATCCATACCCTGCGTTATGTCGTCATCAAATAGAGAAAGAGGATGACAATGAACATTTCGTACATTTGGTCTTTGTCGGAATGTCAAATTTCGCTGTCACGTTTGCGAATGAAGCAGCACATCTTCTGCATTTCCCGAACGGCAAAAAGAAACATACGCTCATTACTTTTATTGATCTCAAAGCGGATAAAGAAATGCCTGTTTTTGTTACGCGAAATCATCATTTCTTTGAGATCCAAGGATATTCGTATATGGACTATACGCAGTCGGATAGATTGATTATAGCCAAGCCGTATGACCCATCAATTTTTAGTGGAGAGGATGCAAATTTCTTAGATGTGGACTTTGAGTTTATTAAAGGCGACGTCTTCACTCCTGAGGTCCAGAATCTTATTTATGAATGGGCGAAAGATGAGAAACAATCTCTTTCTGTCTTTATCGCCATGTCAAATCAACGCGATAACTTTGCTTTGGCGATGAACATGCCCGATGCGGTGTATAATAACAATGTACCTGTTTTTGTACGCCAAGATAGTTCGGATAATTTCATTACTCTTCTACAAGAGGCAGATAGTAAAGCTCCTCGCAAAGGTGATCCTGAGTATCGGACATACGAGGACGGTCAATTACATGTAAAACCGACCCATGGAAGGTATGATCATATTTTCCCGTTTGGAATGAATGATACTTCTTTTGTTGCAGATGAGAAAGTGATCATGCGAGCTAAATTGGCCAATTACCTATATTGTACAATGAGCAATAGTAAGTTCCAATCTCTCACTGAGTTGGCGGTACAATCGTCTGTAACGATCCTAAAAGAAGCCAATAATCTATGGAAGGGGTTGACGGTAGCGGAGAAATGGTCAAATATGTATTATGCCTATAGTTTGGATTATAAGTTACTTGCTCTTAGGGCAATAAGACATTTGAACATGGATGATTCGACGCATGATTCAGATGCTCTATCAGAAAAAGAGAGTGAGATTATTGGGAAAATCGAGCACAACCGTTGGAATGTCGAGAAACTGCTCATGGGCTATCGCAAACCGAAAGAGGAGGAAGACCTATACGGAAAACCCGACAAGGTTGAATCCAAACTGAAGAATAATAAAAATATCTTTATCCATGCTCAGATTCGTCCGTTTGAACAACTTTCGGAAGATATGCAAAAGGTGGATAAAGAGTTCGCAAAGTATATACCTTGGATTTATAATTTCAATAGCAACTCACAATTATGCGAAAAACAATGATGATTCTGGTGGCGCTCATTGCAGCCACGATGAGCACGATGAGTTTTGCTCAGTCCTCCGGTTATCAGAAGCTGGACGAGTGGACAGAGGTGTGGAAAAACGGTCAGCAGACCTATTTCGGCTATCCGGTTAACCAAATATCGCCGCTACATGATTTCTACGAGTGGTATCTCGCTTCCGGCATGGATATCGTCAACCTCAATAACGCCGGCGACCCGATGACCGATGACCCCTGGATGATGTCCTCTCAGGCTTTCGAGCGCGACGTCATTGAGTTTTTTGCGCCGCTCTATGGTTTCGCCAAGGACAGCGTCTGGGGCATCGTCACCCATAGTGGTACCGACGGCAATAACCACGGCATCTATTTCGGCGCCAACTACCTCTTCAACAAGACCGGCAAGCGCCCTGTGGTATATGTCTCCGATGAGGCGCATTACTCGAACATGCGTCTCTGCGACCTGCAGAACATCGAGGTGCGGCTGATCAAGAGCGATGCGATGGGACGCATGATTCCTGAGGAACTGGAGAAGGCGCTCGACACCTCACGCCCGGCCCTCATGGTCTATGCGATGGGTTCGACGTTCAAGGGCGCTATCGATGACCAGGATGCCCTCAACGCCGTGCTTGACCGCCACCCCGAGGTGCCCGTCTATCGTCATGTGGACGCAGCTCTCTTCGGCGGCTACCTGCCTTTCACCGCCTATCGGGACTTGGTCAGCCATAAGAAGATGCGTTTCGACGCCATCGCCATCAGCGGCCATAAGTTCTTCGGCATCGACTCCCCCTCAGGCCTCTTCCTCTGTACCCGCGAGACCTACGATAACCAGAATAACTTCAATGTGGACTACCTCAATTATAACATGAAGATGATCAACTGCTCCCGTGATGCCATCCAGCCGCTCAAGTTCTGGTGGTTGATTCAGAAGGTTGGCTATGACCAATGGTCGCAGCAGGCGAACCAGATGTTGGAGTGCACCGCGTACCTCAAGCAGCAGTTGGAGAAAATCGGTTGGCCTTGCTGGTGCAACGAGTATAGCAACACGGTCTTTTTTCGCCGTCCGTCGCCTGAGATCTGCCGCGAATACACTCTGGCTTTAGGTAATGACGAGCGCTTCGGCGGCGAACTGGCGCATGTCGTCGTCATGCAGCAGGTGACCAAAGAGAAAATTGATGCGTTTATCAAAAAATTACAATCATGGAAGAAATAATCACTACTTTTCAGGACCTTTTTGCAGGTCTTTTCGCCGGCATGTCCACGCTGGCAATCATCTCGCTTGTCGTTTTCTGCGGCCTTCTGGCACTGCTGTTTGTCTATTTCATCCGCATTCATATCGCGTATCGCATGGCGGTGAACAGGCATCGTGATCCCCTGGGCTGGGCGTTGCTCTCCTTCTTCGTCTCGCCCCTCCTCACCTGGATCATTCTCCTCCTCGTCGGCGACCAACGATAGTCGCATTTTGCGAATAAATGAAGCTATAACTTAGACTATAAGTCAAGAGATAATAAGATAATTTATGGATAATACACAGATTTCTTGCATTCGATTAGTACCGTATAGGCAATTTGCTGATGGTACATGGGGCTGCATATTAGTCCTTAGGTGGCAATCTGAAGATCCGTCTGTTTTTCTTTTTAATAGTGAAGCGCGGAAGAAAGATAGCCCTAATAGTACCCGCAACACCTTTATATCAGAAGAGGCTGATATGTACGCTCTCTACACAGAAAAAGAGGCCTCGATTACCAATCTAAAAGAAGCGTATTCGCGTTATGGCGTAGCACGTTTGTGTGGAGGGTTGGTTAGTGCGCATATAGCAGATCTAGTAAGCAAAAACCTAAATACCCATGACTCCAATATTGTCCGCAATGAGGATAGGGTCCGGCAAATGTTGTTAAATATAAAAGATTCTCGTCAAGCATCTGTCTATGAAGAAGAACTGTTCTTGCACACTGATGCAAAATCGGAGTGGCAACGTGCGATATTGGAGCAAATATTGCCTCTTGTTGTGCCTGGGTATAATCATGCAGAATGGGTTCAATCAACGTTATTAAGTGTACAAAAAAATGCAAAGCGAAAAAATAGGCTATATAAGTCACAAGAAGAGTCTCGTATCAGAGCGGTTTATGAGGCAGGAATATGTAAATCGAAATCAGATTGGGGTGCGGTCTTTAAGATCTTAGCGGAGCGAAAGATCGTGTCCGGAACGTCGTATTTGGCAGGATCCAGAATAATAAATCAAACTTGTGATAAGGAAGTTACCACGGCATCTGCTATCAAGCAATCTCCCGCTTTGGTTATTTTAGGAGGGAAATGCACAAATGGTTGGATAGATAAAGTACATAATAGACAATCTGCTAATTTGCTTCTTCATTACCAGAATATAGCAGATGTTTTTCTTTCATATGACGTGACTGACATACCTTAGTTATATCTCTAATTATAACTTCGGATATAACCTGAATAGTATGCAAATAATTGAAATTCAATTTAATACAATGCACTAAATAAAACGCGAAATAGTTTGGTTTGTGTAAATGCTTTAACGGCAAATTATCTTGTGATAACTTATTTTGAGTTTCAATAATCATAGTGATTCAACTTTCATTTGAAATAGATACTGCATATATTTACTTGCTTTTGTTAACAAAAGACGAAGCTATATCTCGAGGTATAACTGTAAAAAAAATTCTACTTATCTCTTGCATACCTGCGCAAAAATCACTACCTTTGCGGCGGTTTTTAAACTTTTACAGACATGAAAAACAAACTTTTCTCTATTTTGTTTGCCATTATGGTGGCTTCTTGTGTATTCGCGCAAGAAGAACAATTAACTTATTTGAACCAGCAGTGTCCTCAGTTAACGCAACTTTATCGCGAGGATTTAAAGAATTGTCATGCGCATTATATTTTTGCTGTTGATGTTTCTTTATCTATGTGTAAGTACGAGGAGACAGTTCGCCCGGCTTTAGCAGCCTTTGTCAAAGCCCTCCCTATTGGTGATAGAATGACGGTTATCCCTTTCGCGAAAGAAGCATTATCAAACAAAATCGGCTATGATGTGACAATTGACCCTCAGAAGAAAACCAGCATGGTCGAAATGTTATCTTCTTTGTATCCACAAGGTGCTGATCGTAAGGACCGTCAGTACTATGATACGGATATCTATAAAGTTCAACAAGCTATTGCTAAATCGGTTCAACTTAACCAGCAATACGATGTGAATATCATCGTGTTTATCAGCGATCTGCTACATTGCCCAGAGAAGAATATTGACCGTCAGTTTAATAGTACGGAGATGTCCGACATGCATAACTTAATGAAAGCATCCTATGATGCTGATGCTGAGTCGATGGTATTTACTTTGGAGTTGCCGCAGAGCGGTAGCCCTGCCGGATATGTTTTCCCTCAATTGAGAGAACTGTATGAAGATTGGGGCGTTCGCGTGGAGCAGCAACGTGTACCCGATAATTCCGAGGCTTTGATTCGTCAGTGGTTCGATCAGCAAAAAGACCGTATAATGTTTATGAAATTGCAATCGATAATTATTCGCGAGAATAAAGCTAATCCGATTGTTGTGAGGACAGAGACTAATATCGACGGTAAAGTCAAGGCGCATATAGAATGGAAAGCTACCAAGTTATATCCGAAAATCACGCTTGATTCGACCTATTTCGTTAATTCCGATTTTACATTCAAAGCCAACCCTGATTATATCCATTATAGCGAAGCAGGAGAAATGTGCGCCGATATTGATTTGGGTCAGATCAAGCATAAAGATATGGGCTTCCATAAGATGTCGGACACCTTGCATTTCGATGTGAAATTACCGGTGGACTACCAAAATGAGATTGACAAATTACTGGAGGGACGCCCCAAGCCACTTGCTAATGCCTCATTGTATAGTGAGCGGCTGCTTTTCACGTTCTTCTTGCCGTTATGGCTCACAATTACGCTGATTGTACTTCTCGTGATTTATATCATAGGCGTATTCAAGGCGATCGGACGTAATAACCAGTTATGTTTCAAAGCGAATATTACCGTTTACGATTCTGAGGGCAACCAGATTGACGACATACGTCGCATGGGTAAACAGAATACGAATGCCGTCATAAACTTCGGTGCGAATGGCAGCCCTATGGCGCGCGTAGATGATGCGGAGTGGCAGTTCGAGGTTCGCAAACAGAAGGGCAATCCGTTTTTGTTAGGGAAGCCGAAGTTTGTGTGGCGTAAGACGCGCGGTTATTGTGCTGCTGGCAGAGCCCAGTCCGGCGTACTCAACTATGATACCCAGACAACGATTAACCTCCGTTGTGGCAGTAGCTCGTCGGAGGTAACACATAGAATCAAAGTTCAACTAACTAAATAACAATCCATTCACCATTAAAACTCGCAAGCTATGGCAAACGAAAAGCACATTTTCATTGGTATAGGTGGTCAAGGTTGTAAGACCATCGCCATGATTAAGGAAAAAGTTTATGAGAAACGCTTTCCTGTAGCTACAAAGTCCAAGAGTCGCCTTCAAGCGATGAATGACACGTATCGCTTCTTGTTCCTTGACACGGATCAACGTGACATCGACGAAGCGAACAAGCGTAACAGAGCTACGTTTGAGCAGGGTAAAGTTCCCTTTATCTCTCCTCAAACGGACTTGATTAACCTGGGTCGTGCTAATCCTCACGCCATCTATTACGAAGCAAAGCAAGATCCTAACAACTTGATCAACAAGCGTATTCTTGAAGCCTGCTCGGAAGAGTTGGCAACCAAGATCCCGGATCAGCCGCTCTCTTTCGGCGCGGGCGCGTTCCGTATTAAATCGCGCATCGCGTTCGCACACGCGTTGGCTGATTTCCAAACCAAACTGCAGGCCGCTATCTCCTCTCTCAACGATGTCAAGTCGGTTGGCGGAGAGGACTGTATCATCTATTACTGGTTGGTAAGCAGTTCGCTGGGAGGAACAGGTTCAGGTATCTTCAATGATGTGCTGTATCATATCAACCAGATTCACCATCAGGTAGTGGGCAACGGTGATCCGCAACTCGTCTATACGATGTACATGCCGAAATTCTTTATCGACGCGAACTCGACCGAGGAGAAATATTCGCTTAATGCGTTTGGCGTATTCTCGGAATTAGAGGCGTTCAAGGTAATGAGTTATAGTCCGAAACAAAATACGGTAATGCATCGTTTGGCGTTCAACAGCGATTATAACCTGGTTGACTACAATAAGCGTTACTGCCCGTTCTACTACATGATTCCGGTGGATATTCAGACGGATAAAGGAACCAGTATGGGTAGCCCTCACACAATGATCCGTAACACGGCAGAGATGTTATACCATCTCCATAATGGTCAGGCGGGTGCTACTTTCCGCTCCGATATCGATAACTACATGAACGATATCATGGAGAAGAACCATAAGGATTTCTTGGTGCCGATGGGTTATGTTTCGCTTCAAAAGCCTAATGAGTATTTTAACAAATACATGCGCTTCCGTTTGCGTCGTGATATCGTTCGCAGCTGGTTGCTGACAGCGGAAGGCAAAGAGGCGAAAGTGGAGGAGAGTAAGGTAAAAGACCTTACCGGAATATTGTTCCGCGAGATGGATGAGAAAATCCCGGGAACGATTGCGTTCAAGATAGCCCATTGTCCGGCAGCTGTATCGCTTTGTGATATTTTGGAGAATACACAGGACGCGAACGCCGAGAAATTGGACACGCAGCTTGATCTGGGTAACATCACCAGTATGTTAGCGGATGTCAAGACAGCAATCAGTAATGAGATGAAAAATCTCGAGAAGCGTGAGTCTTACAAACGTCTTATCGCGGATGCTGCGTGGAAGCAGGCTGAAAACTGGATCCGCACAAACGGTCTGACATATGCACACGACGCCATCGACCTGATACGTAAGCAGATGGCTGAGGATTATCTAGCGGAAGAAAAGAGTATCAAAACGGCGAAAGATGCGTTGGAAACAGCATTGGAAAATCTGAACGGTTTGCGTGCTGAGGCTGAGGTCAAGGGCGTTGAGAAAGTGAAGATCAAATCCAACAAAGAAGATATCCAAGCATATCTCACTGCGCTGCAGAATTACGTCAAGGAAGCAATCCATGTGGCAATGATGGATTGGGCGCATGACCTGAAGAAAGACTTCTGTCAGGATGAGAAGAACGATGAGTTGGCTTTGTTGAAGAAACAGATAGCATCGTTTAAGGACAAAGCAGCCGAGATGGCGCGCGAAGCGGCTTCTCAATACGACAAGTTGGCAGCGGCGATGGGTAACGCTCAGATGGACGTCACTACCGTTTATCTGCCTCAATTGGCTAAGATATGTGATGGTAACGGCTGGGTGGCAGATAACGTCTTCAGCAAGCTCTATTCGGAGTTTATCAAGGCGCAACATGACAAGGCGGAGACGCCGGAGCGCGGTGATATCCAGAAGATGCTGGATGATAATATCTATAACGCCGTTAACGACGCAGTTATCCAATCTATCAACGCCGGCCAATATAAGGTCATTCGCAAAGTAGTTGACGACAAGACGAAGAAAGAGGTGGTTATGGAAGATGTTCGTTTCTTCTGTAATCCGGAGTTGGCGGACGCTAACGTAACATGTGAAAAAATTATCACGGACTTTTTATCAATAGTAGAAACGGTATTCGACAAGATGATCCGTGAGAACAAGATCGTTCAAGAGCGTTGGGAATCCAAGAAGATATCCGCTTTCTTTGCTGAACTTACTAACGATGAGAAAGATGCAGTTCGTCGCAGCCTTAATCCGGCACTTTTCTTCTCGTACAACTCGAACCGCATCGATGTGGTTAAGAAAGAAGAACACCTTGTTTTCGTTGCCGGCAATGAGGATCTGGCAATAGAGATGCTCGGAATGCAAAAGGGTAATCCGAAACATCGTTACGAGAAAGCGGACAGCGACGATGTGGCACTGGTGCTCAAATCGAAGTTCGGTCTCTCGCTTGAGGACTATCGTATCTACGACTCGATTAAGTCTGTTTACGATCGTGCTTCCTTCCGTGAGAAATATCATTTCCACCACGACTTCGCGCAGTATGGCGATCAGTTGACATTAGATAACCTGCCTGAGGAAAAGTTGCCTCAACACCGCACGTTTGCAAAGATGTTACTTCTCGACAAGTTCCGCGAAGAGACGCATGACTTCTTCTACGTAGATGAGTTTGATCCGGAGGCATACACCGATACGATGTATTTGGTAGATCCGGAATGCCAGACCTATTTCCGTTTGGCTAAACCGGAGGCGTTCAGTGTTCATCCGCAGACGGCTAAGCTCGTTCTGAAAAAAGAAGAGAACGGACGTCAGTTGTTCTACGAGATTGAAGGCGCTGATTTTGCAGAGCAGTTCGCCAAGTATCGCGACTCGTATTATAACTATCGTTTCGGAGAGACTTGCGAATCGATACTCCAGGCTCTGTTGCGTCAGAAACGAACAGAGAATGGAGAGGAGATATCGGGCGAGAATATTTTCAAACGTCTCTATCCGCAAAAACATCGTGAACTGCTGTATGAGCTGGCAGAAAAACGCAAAAATGCAGTCAAGCCGGCAGAACGTCGTCTCTATGAGGCTCTGTTCAGCATCATTCGCGAAGAGTACGATTACGTGCAGAATTTTATTAAATAACGATTCCTAATTCAGCAATTCTATGCTTCCTCTTTGGATAATAGACATAACTACCAACCGTGAACGGAGAGAACCCTTAGTGGCTCTTCTCCAACAGGTTGAACATGTGCATATCTCAAAGGACTTTGCCGTCAGTAAGCTCAGTAAGTTGTATTCTGAGCCCGATACAAGCGGGCAGGATCCCGCAGCGGGTGCAGAGGTAGACACTGTGTCCTTATTGAATCAGGTCGAGGTTACAGAGGATTTGTCTAATTCCTTGTCGCAACAGGAATTGCTGGATCAGTTGGAACGCCGCGCGGCGGAAAAAGAAGCCATCATCAAAGGCGACTATTGGTTCTATAGCGCCTTTGATGATGTCTTCCGCGGGGTAGAGATTAAGAGCGAGGAACTGGACAAGAAAGGTAATGTAGCGGAGCGACTCTATGCCTTACAATCAAAGATTGTGGAAGCCGGAGTTCAATTTATTCACCAACTTCGACTCTCTAATGCTAAACCTTACCAAACAGTTAATGTACTGGTTCTTGGTGATTCAACCGAGACCTTCACACAAACGATTTTCCCTTCCGTTGCAGCTATGTTGCAAAAAGAGAAGGAGCGCATCTTACAGGCGCATATACATCAAGGGATGTGTATCTATGGCGCTTTGTATATACCATGTAATATTAACTCTCAAGAGGTAGAGCAACGTAATAAAGTACTACATCTGCTGAAGGAGGTTGAGGTGCAGCATAAACTGCGTGATTTGAGAGGATATGACCATGTGATGCTTTATCAGAATGTACAGAACCGCACCGAATGTACATACTCTCTGATGGATAAGAAAGATCAAGCGGAATATCTCTTCCAATGTATCGTACATCTCTTTTACGCTTGTGACTACACCCATCCGCTCATCAGCGGAACGATGGGCGAAGACAGGTTGTTCTTCTCCATGGGAGCCGCCTCTGTCTATTTTGACATGAAGGCAGAAGATGTCAACGATGCCAGCCGGTTAGCGGCGGAATTGATGGCGCATATCAAGCTCGATAGCGAGGAAGAGGCTGTTGACCGCGAAGCAATATATATCTTAAAGCACGATGAGTTTGATGCTCAGAAATTTATTCATGATATCAATGAAGGACTGAATGTTGAATTGCCTGATACGCAATTGGATGAACCTAATCCCCATCCGGTCCTCAACTATATGCAAAAGAATTTGAAGCGGTTGTATTATTTCTATTACCTCAAATTCTTTCCGGCTAAGTTACTACGAAAAATATCCGATAATATAGAACGGGGTACATCCGACCTATTGGATCGTATCTCTATCCGTTCTACGCGAATGTATAAAGGCTGCGAGATGGCCATCCTTCCGGCGATAACCCGATTGATCTCCAAGGTGTTGCCCCAAGAAGGTGTTTTGGCTGCCATCGACAGAGAGTTTACTAAATTACAGGAGCGTCTATCTCTGGAGAACGAGCGTATCCGTGAAGAGCTCGAGCATCATTTCTGGGACATGCTGCTCGATCCGGCGAGGCCGATGATTCCGAAGAACCAGAAGGATTATTTTGAGACCTACCATGAGGCCTATAAGCAAGATATCTCCATGGGAAATGGAGGGACAGGTCAAGCGGAGTTGAAGCAACAAGCCACTGACAAATTGCTGAAACTGATGTCGGAGGAGCAAACAACATTATCCACCATCACGCGTGTTTTTCTGGCGGGGCTGGTATGCGTCTTGGCGGTTCTTCCGGTTCTGTCGATAGTTTCTCGTGTATTCGGGGTCTTGGGGGATGTCAAAGGCAATGCTTTCATCTGGGCAGTGGGGCTGTTCATGCTGCCGGTAGTGATTGCGCTGGTATTGGTTTTGTGGTATATGCGTAAGAAGGACATTTGTATCCGTGTGCTGAAAGCCTACTACGCCCATGACGCATACGCCCGGTTGGCAAATCGAATTGAGTTCGAGGCATCGGATTTCTACGCTAAGATGCAAGCCCTATGCGAGGCATATATTAACCGGGGAAAGCAGATACGTGAGGAGGTGAAATTCCGCGTACCCGATCTAAAGGTCAAGACACTGCTGCCGGACACGAAGTTTAACCAACCGCTGCGATCCGGTAAGTTCGATGATGTGGAGATACTGCCTGCTACCGAAGTGGAAGGCTGCCGGATACGTGTAAATTATAAACCCGAGTGGATCAGCGAGTTGAATATTAAGCATTATTTCATGCTGATTAATCATTTCAACGACGAGATAGCGGAACTCTATAAAGATGTACGAGTATTGGAAGATCATGCCAGACGATTGAATAAGATGACACAAGAGTATGAGTTCTTTTCCAGAGAGCAACTGGCGGAAGAGGCAGCTCAGTTATGGCAGATGCACATGAGCGAGTTCCATAAGCAGATGATTGCGGGTATATGCCATGAGATGTTACCACGTGAGAACCCGACGGTTGGTGAGAAATTGTTGCAATACGAACGCAAAACAGGCAATATTCATCTGCTCGATACGATGATTAGTTATGCAGCCGCAAACGGAGAGGTGATATGTGATGCGGATGTCGAATGCTCGGATGTGAAGGTCAATAAAGATATCTCGGTTCTTCTTTTCTCGTTACCATCGTCTCCGAATATGCAGAGCGCGGAGTACAACGAATTGTATAAACGCTATCTGTTTATTACTAGGTGGCGTAGTTTTGATACTTTCTCCTATAACCGCATTTTGCCTACAGAGGACTTCGACCAATCGATTCGCAATATACGCGTGTTTGCCGATGAACAGAAGGCGAAGAAAGAGCAGGAGAAAAACGGTAGAAGAAACCGTTCTATCTTACGTAAAGAGCAGGATGTATCAGTGGATGAACCCCCGCAACCAGCTCCTTATGAGCCGGATATGTCGGCATTGATACTTTGGGCAATTTGCCCGGACGACACCTCCAGCGAATGGTTGAAACTCTTTGATCCGAGCCACTTTGCAGAGGCATATCGTGATCGGCAAGCTATACGTGAAATAATGAACCAAGAAGATTAATGTAGATATGATAGACATTCAAATTCTTTTGATCATCCTTGGCGGTTTTTGCGCAGTACTTCTGGGAGTACTCCTTCGGAAGCTGTCAAAAGTGAAGATATGGATCGACTCCCGTCAGAAAGAGAATCAGCCATTATTGCGAAGTTATTATCTGGAGCGAGGCGAAGAAGGGGAAGCGGCGGAAGTGCATCGTTCCGGTGCCTTTGGCAAGCCTGCGGTGGCAATCGTTAAAGTAGACGAGAAATCGACGCTTAACCGTGGTATGGTGGAAGTGCTCATGACGGACATGAACGATGATGCGGAAAAACCGCGCTATCGCCGTACCGGATACGTTAGTTTTGACCAGAATACGACAGTTGACCAGTACGGCTATATCTACAAACAGATAAAAGGAAAGAAAGAAAAAGAAGTAGTTGGATACCTTGCGCGTCCTTCTCGTCCCAATGAGCCCACGATATACGGCGAACGTTCGTGGAAAACACTCTGGCTGGAATGCGTCTTACATGCTTATGCCGGAATGCCGGATCAAGGTGATTCGCAACCAACCAAACAAGATGTACAAAAACCCGCACAACCCGTCGAACATCTATACATCAATAGTCCGAAAATTAAGGACATAGTACAGGAAACGGTACAAGATGCAGTAGAAGATGCAGTGCAAGAAATTGTGCCGGAATTGGCTGAAGAGCCAATCTTAGAGGAGCCGCCCATAGAGGAGGAACAACCTATAACTGAACAGCCTGCAGAGGAAACACCCGTGGAAGAGGCACCGGTGGAGGAGACGCCTAAACCGGAACCTGTCGATCCATTTGCGTCTTTGTCGGAGGAAGAGAAGACGAGATTGGATAAGGTGCGCGAAGAGAAACGAGTTGTTATAGAGGCATTACTTGACCGAATGGTTAAAGTTGAAGGCGGTACGTTTACCATGGGAGCTGATCCCAAACCGAATGATACCAGGGATACGGATGGTAAAGAGCGCGGTATGGTGGAGAACAACGAGTCGCCTAAACATGAAGTGACGCTCAGTACCTATTTTATCGCTGCCCTTCCTGTGACGCAAGAGTTATGGTCTGCGGTCATGGGAAACAATCCTTCTGATTGCAAAGATAAACTGACATACCCCGTTGCGCCTGTGAACTGGAATGAGTGTCAAGATTTCGTTCTTCGACTGAGTTATGTAGCAGGAATCCAATTTGCTCTGCCTACCGAGGCACAATGGGAATATGCAGCTCGCGGAGGTAAGAAAAGCAAAGGTTACGCTTTTGCTGGTAGTAACACCTTCAGCGAAGTCGGTTGGTCAGACCATAAGCATGAAGTAGGGACGAAGAAACCCAATGAGTTGGGCTTATACGATATGAGTGGCTTGGTGCGCGAGTGGTGTTCCGATTATTTTGCGCATTATACAGAGGAAGCACAGGCCGATCCGTTAGGGCCACAGGCAGGTGCTGCACAGATTCTCAAGAGTCAGGACGGTATAGACCTCCGCGTGGTCCGTAGTCCTTACGGCAATGAGACTGTGACTAACCGTAAAGGGGAAGTGCCTGAACTCAATAAGGAATTCAAGAGTTATGGTTTGCGAGTCGTGGCTAAAGATATTCCTGAGAGGAAGAAACAAGAACAAGCTGTCAAACCGCTTGAGAAACCAACGTCCAAGAAACCGTTAGCTGTATGTTCCTACTGGGGATTTCATAACTCAAAGAAAGATATCCTGCCCGCTGAAGCGCGTGCTGGCGCGTTCGCCCTTTTACAACGTTATGCCCCGCGTCAGAAAGTGGCGGAATACGCTTCTGAGCAACCCTATGGATGGAAAGATACAGCGCTTTTGTCGGCACTTATTTATACGGTATTGTTCCTGCTGGTTTATCTGGTGAACTCCGGTATCTTCCAGATGCCTTTGCTCGGTAAGAGTTGGCAATCTGCAGCGGTCTTCGTAGGGTATTATTTAGTCCTTTGGGCTATCGTGCGATTTATTAAGATTGACGCAATAGAGAATGCCAATTCCTTCCAACCGATACTGGATCTTTTTAACAAGAATTTGGGCTTGAAATGGATGAATGTGTCCATCCTGATACTCTGCATTATTGCTGCAATCTTCACGTTGTTCTACTACGACTACGATTTTCTTCCATTAGTCATTGTGATTGCGATAGGAGTGACGATTAATATGACACTTCCGGCGGCTAACAGACGATGGAAAGTACAAGCTTCTTTTTTAGAGGAGAGCTCAGCTAACGAAGATGAAGAAGATACGGATGCGGAACCTCAGAATCCGCAAGGAGACATAGCGCGCACTTATGAATGGACGTTGGATAAAACCTATGACGCGAATCGTGAAGTGGCCGGCTCCTTGACTCTATATTTCAAAGCTGCGGATATCCGGGATGTACGCCATCTAAACCCGTTCTTCGACCAGCGTAAAGACCATTCTGACAAGGAGAATATACTGCATATGTTCCATTTCTTGAAGAAATACAGAAAGACTTTCCTTGCCCGTACAAACTATGTGGTATATTCCATCAATAAAATAGCGGAGAAAAATTCGTTCTCACCGATGGATAAGTTACAATTTACACTGGATTTCGTACAAGAACCCAACATTACGTTCCAGGAGAATTCGGAGAACAAAACCGTCAATTTTTACGACGACTATATCCGCTATCCGGATGAGACGCTGTACGACAAATGCGGAGATAGCAATAGTAAATCGCTGTTAGCCGCGATGTTGTTCCATTTGATGGGATATAACGTATTATACCTTATCTCCCGTAAGTACCAGCACTCAGCGGTGGGGGTAGAGGTTCGCCCCAATGAGTTAGAGGATGGTTGGTATGGCGATGCGACGAAGATCAAAGATTTCGTGATTAAGTATGAGGGCCGCAATTATATCTTCTGTGAGACTACCGGTGATAACTTTGCCTTGGGCGCCAATGTAAGCGGAATGTCGATTGATGAGTTCGACGAGAAAATCTATCTGCCGCTCCATGAGGACGACGATGAGGTGGACGGCGAGGATGATACCGAAACGGTTGTCGAGAGTCGTATTTTTACCTGGCAATTGGATTCGCTCTTTGGCAATCAACTGAATGGAAATCTGCCGATAGAGATGTCCTCCGACGTGATAGAGGAACTGCGCAGCCGCAATCCGTTCAATAACTATGGTAAAGACGGCAATACATACGAGCAGAACATACAATCAATCTTCCAATATCTGAAGAATAACCCCTCTAAGATGGCCGGCGTCCGTCAGGTGGCGGATTATATCCGTGAGAGCGTGAAAGCCGCCGGATATCCGGAACTGGATATGTTGCAGTTTGCGCTCGATTTCGCGCAAGAGCCTAATATCAAATATGTGGTAGATGAGCAAAGCTCACCGATTGAATTTGCCAAGGAATACATGCGTTTCCCGGAGGAAGTATTGTATGACAAAGAAGGCGACTGCGACTGTAAGTCCAGTCTGACAGCTGCTTTGTTCTTATGCTTGGGGTATAAAGTAATCTTTATGATATCCCAGAAACTGCAGCATGCAGCGATAGGCGTTGAGTGCAAAGACCCGGCATGGCTGACGCAGATTCGACCGGCGAACACTGACGATGTGGCGCGCGACCATAACGGTACGCTGTATCTATATTGTGAGACAACAGGGGACGGGTACCACATCGGACAAATCAAAGAGAATGAGTCTATTAAGGATTTTGAAACTATTCTGGAGTTATCGATATGAGCATAGATAAGAAAGTAATATCGAAAATCACCACTATGGTGATAGTGTTGGCGGTTATCGCATTAGTGATAGCTAAGTTATACGACATCGGTACGCATCGTCCGTCACTGGCATACCGTCAACTCTCGCCAGAGACGATATTTTGGATTAACAACTTCAACCGGTTAGGCCCGGAGGGTATCATCCAGGCTGCCCCAGTGGGACCGTTTGAATGGGATAACAAGGCAGATGTCGGACAGAAACGTACCGCAGGAACCTGGGGAAAAGAGGAAGATGCCAATACCATAATTTACTACCGTAAGGATCGTTCTGCTGATAGCCGTACACGTGCCATAAGGGTAATGAAGACGGCGGATGATATAATACGAGAGTTATCGGCATATTTAGGCACCTATCATTACCCACGGGATTTGAATGGACGCAAGATGCCAATTTATCTCCCTGACAAAGATGAATATGCGAAGTTGCTCAGCAAATTAAGCGACGGAGCATCAAGTAACTCGAAGTACGGCACTTCTATCATTGCGGTTGGTCCGCTCGGTTGTCAATGCAAAGGCATCATCTTGCATCCGGATGGTTTCGTGAATAACAACGCGGAGGGGGATCTGATGTATATCCGCGTACTACGCCGGGAACTGGCCTATTATACCTATATGGCCAACCTTGATTATAACAAAAATACGCAGCGCTATGCGTGGTTCGTGTCCGGCATTACCGAGCATTTTTCTCTGGACGGCAAGTCGTTACCCCCGTTATCTTCGAAAACCATCACGCAGATACGACAAGATTTCAAACTCAATGCAGAGTACCGGACAACGGATAATTTATATAAGGTGGCCGGTACGTCCTTTATCGAATTCTATGAGATGACCTTTGGTAGTAACGCCCTGTCTAATTTAATTCAAGCTACATATACGATGCCGGTTGATAGCGCACTGATGCAGATAGCACCGGATCTTGAAATGCTAAAGCAACAGTGGCTTACTTCAATCGAGGTCGAATCCCAATCCGAACAAACGGAGTAATATTATTAATTTCAAATTTACTTATTATGAAAAAAATCACATCTTTCTTATTGGTGGCTGTTTTGGCCATTACAATGAGTTCCTGCGCGAAATGGCAAGCGCAACATCAGATTAATGCTCTTGAATCACTCGTAGAGAAAGTAGAGAATCATGCCTCTGACTTTACACGCAGCGATTGGGAGAAAACTTCTGCAAAATACGAAGATATCTGCCAGAAGATGAACCAATGTGAATACACCAATGAGCAATTACAGGAAATCGGCCGCTTGAAAGCGCGTTACTATGTCGCTTATGCGAAAGGTCAACTATCTGGAGGTGCTGGATTATTGAACGGCTTGCTGCACGAAGCGTCAGGAGCTGCGGATGAACTCATGAAGGACTTGAATCAGGAAAAAGACGAAACTCTCCAAGAACTCAATGATATGTTCGAATAAATGAGTGAATTTTGGAACAAAATTAAAGCATCCAAAGGGTGTATTGAACCCCAAAAGTTGAACAAATAAATCTCAAAAGTGACGCCACGTGACGTCACTTTTGAGTCGTGTCCTTTCAATCGGACAAAAATGATTTTAAATAATGAATATACCATTAATGATGCATATAGCTGCTATTATCCCTATGATTAAGAGGATTAAGAACGCTTTCCAATAACTAATGCCAATGAGAAGTCCTAAAAATGAAGCGGCGATTAATATTACAATAAAGGCTAGCAAATAAAGCAATGCCTTTTGGGGGTTGTCTTTTCGGTTGTCCCATGCACTTACAATCAAAAATCCTAAAAAATAGAAGATGATGCCGCCACCAATCATAAATCCAAACCAAAGTGCAAACACAAGCCACCCGGAATTACTATCCATAGTGCGTGCAATCGTGTCTATTTGGTCATAATTATTCGATTTACTTATTGCCTCCATCGTAATAAATCCCTCTGATACAACGTAAAGATAGAGACGAGAGGTCGTTTTGTCTTTGTGGCGTATGGTTATGATACGGGAAAGCAGTCCTTCTTCTGTATTCTCACTACTGAGAACTTCTTCTGTTTTCAATCCGGGGAAAATGAGTGTGTCCGGCGCAGCTTTGGCATTTGTTACATTCAAATTGTCGATCTCTACAACTCTCAAATAGAGCTCTACTTGCTCGGGGAGAGCAAATACGTAGCGCGGATTGGATTTGGCGGTATCGCCGTTATAGACGCATTCATATTCGTCCGGAATATTAATGGAATAATTTTTAAAAGTGCCCAAAGAAATTGGCCACTCTTTGGCGCTAACAGCAAGGCTGAAGAATAACATCAGCACAAATAAAATGTTTTTTCTCATAATAAAGTATTTTTTTGTTAATTTATTTCTTTTTCTGGGCTTCTCCATAATAAGAAATAGCTTCTTTATTTCGTAATATAGTGGCAACCATAAACATCTTATCATACGTTTTCATATCCGGTTGAATCAGCGAGATCTGAGCTTCACTCATAGCGACTTGCCAATTATCAATAATGACCGCGGTGTCCCATATATAATTGAGAACCTCAGGATTGGCTAATTCTTGTTCCAATTGTTTCCAATTCTTTGCTATGCGTAATGATTCTATATAGCAAAATAGTTCGATGTCGGTCGGCGTTCTATAACGGAAGACAAAAGTACGGAAATCATCATCATAGGATTTTGAAGCCTCCTGACATAGTTTGGCGAAATCATTCTTTCCACCATTTTTCTTCGCCTCTTTTAAGGCTTGACGCATCGCATTTTGAGCGGCGTTCATGACTTTTAAAGTGTGTATTGCCGGATACACTTTTGTGCGGATATGCTCGTAACTAAAACAATGATTTACGACCAATACATCATGTATATACATATCATCGCCTGGGTGTAAGGAGATTTGCTCTTTTGCCTTTGGCGGAGCAGTATTAATTAATGTGCCTTTCCACTTCCACCAAGCTTTCTTTATCTCGCCTTGTAGTTTTTCCGGCGTCAAAAGATTGTTTATTATCTCAAAGAAGAAAGCGTGAGCTTCTTTTGCCAAAGATTGACGAAAAACATCATCCCTTAAATGCAGCATTTCTTCCATTGCATACGCCACTTCTGTATTTATCCAATGAATAGCGCCGGTTGGTTCTTCTGTAGTTAGTTTTGCAAAACTTGTCCAAGCACGAGAGAATTCTAAATTTGACAATCCGGATAGTGTTTGCAAATGGTGAATTTTTAATCCGTATGAGAAGAGGGAAATGAATCCTGCTATTCGGCGAATGGTGTCTTCGTCAAAATCAGATTGCAGTCGATGGATAAATAAATTATATGTATTATTCGTGGAGGTAAATGAATTAACTTGTTGGATAAAATCGGTTATCTGCTCATGCGAAACAGATTCACGCATGTAATCACATACCATCCGCAAAGATTGAATATGCCCTGATAAATTACAATTGGTTAATACTTGTGTTTGAGCCGATGTCAAGTGTTTCGTGTATTGAGAGAGGTAATCCGCAACAAAGTGATGTGAACTAACGATACTATCATAAGGTATTTGCAACTTCTCATATCGTTCATCTTTGAGAGAATAAGGTGAGTTGATAGATTGCACTAATAGAATTCGATAATCTATTTTGATCTTGTATTCATGCTCAAGACCTTTAATTCCAGCCATCATTGCAGGAATGATATATCGCATGGGAGAAATAGTCTGATACCGCAATGTGTTGGTGTTATCCAAAACAAAACACCATTTCCGCTTTTTGATAGCTTCTATTAATTCGCTGAATACCTCATAATTGATCTGTCTAAAAACACGTGTCGCCCATCCCTTTAAGTTCTTCTGTTTAGCCTTGCTTTCATACTCTCTTTGAAGAAGAAGTTTTGCTGCGGTAGTGAAGAAGTATGCAAAAGAAAACCCCTCCATCGGCAGATTGGGGACATTCCCGTACAGATGAATAAAACATCGATCAGTTTTGTTGTAACTCTTACCTAGTTGTGCTACCAAGGTGGATTTTCCTATGCCCTGCATGCCCTCTAAAATAGCGAGTGGTTTAGCTCGCTCAATGATTGGCATCAGTCTGTCCAATACGCCGTAATAAGAAGGTTCATGTTCCCGATAGGTAGATAATACATCTTGATGAAGTTTGCATTGCTGATATAGCATTTGCTCAAATAAATACTTATCGCTAGGAAGAGAAATCGAAGGAGAAGGAGTAATCTCATCTTGTAGAGCCTCTACGATAAAACTCTCCACTTTATCCAAATCTTCCAGACTCCTTAAAGTATGGACTGGGTAATTTTTTTGCTCTTTAACCTTTTTCTTAAGTGCTTGTAGTTTGTGGAATTTGGATAAATTTTCTCCTTCACAGGGTTTATCCGTTTCCATTACAAAGAAAATCGCTTTAGGTCTCTGTCCCTCAGGAGCACGCAATACACCATTTAATATCTCTATCTCTGTTATACTTAAACCCTCCTTTATGTCTTGGCGCACAGCTGGATAAGAATCTTCCACCAAAGGAGAAAGAGTCACGTTTTGCTCTGATAACACAGAGCCATATCTCTCGCCCAGAATACCAACAAAAAACGGACGCGATTCATGCAAGTATTGCAGGCATAGATCCAACACGCGTTTTTCCCTGCTCTCTTCGTCAGTAATTCCCCATCGTAAATCCACCTCACTTACGTTCACGCCTCTTAGTCTCTCCCTTATCCGGGGAAAAACAATTTTTACCAAATAATCCCGCTCAATATCCAAATCAGAGAAAGTTGACGAGATAAATACTTTGATGTTCTTTTTTGACATGTGATATCTATTGTGTTATAGATTGGGCGATTTCTGCGAATCGCTTATTGTCATCTTTAATTCGCTCGATTATCTCAGGGTCAACATCCCCTGTCGGAATTTGTTCTTCGAAAGGGCTATCCTTGTAGTTGTTGGCAAACATACTTGGATTGGGGTCCCAACTTCCGTGTAGTTTGTAATAGGCGCAATTATGCAAAAGTCGTGCTCTACCGTTTTGATAGGAACCTCCCCCATATTCCGCGTGAGCAGCTTTCAAAAGAAGATATGTGGATACCAGCATCTTATCCCATTGTCTGCCACGCAAATATACCAATGTGTGCGCCAAACTATTATAATATAGGGAAGGAATATGTGTAATGTGGTTTTTCTTAAGTTTTTTGACCGCATGGTCGGAGGCTAGTAGAATGCCTTCTGCATCCCCTTTGAAGGCGAATCCGGCTAACATCCGTGTATAGTAATAATGGGCTTGGTCAATATAACGATTCATGCACTTTTCATCTATTGATGGAACTTGCTGTAAAGCAGATAATAGTTTAGCCACATCGTTGAGTTCATAATAACATTTATTTCCCAATCCTTGCTCTAAAAAGCACTCGGCACGAATGAATCGTTTCTCTAATTGTTCTATAGTGCTGCCAGTTATAATTCCAAACAATCCCGTGACCGAACGAATCGCCTTTCTGGCGTGACCTTGCGCAAGGTAAGATTGAGCCATATACAGATTCTTTTCATGCTTACTCTGCGCTCGTTTTGCCAATTGCTCATAGCACCAAGATGCATCGCTTCGTCTGCTTAAACTTTCTGCAATCGTTATTAGTTGTTTAAAATAGGCTTGATAGGTAGCGAGAGGAGCTTCGGCTAATTCTTTCTGGATGGCAGGTGTGATACTTTTTGAGAATGGCATCGTTCGGAAAATATCCCCCCACCAACATGAGATGGCAGAACTTCGCAAAGAGGCTGTGTTTTTCGGAGACGCAATCGCATAGACGAGATTGTCGAACATCTTTTCTGTCTCTTTATCGCGTGGAAACGGCTTGTCATGGTCCAGAGCAAAAGCCATGATCATACTGGTGGCAGCGCATGGATGTCCTTTCTTATCTGCCCACCAATTGACCAAACGACGTACCAACAAGGCTATCCACGCCGGGTCATATCGTTTTCTGAGCCTTAATCGCCATTCTATGGAGAGAAGAGATAAACGGGAACCGTTGTGGCAAAATTGTATGATTATGGGACGCAGTACTGCCCATTTTTCCATAGGGACTTTACTAAAAGCGAGCAGGTAGCGCTCCGATATTCCTAAGGAACCATGAAGACTGATAATAAAAATCAGTTCTTTAAACCAGTCGGCTAAATTTTCCGGCTCCAAGAGTTTCTCTAATTCGTTTAATAGGGTATTGAAAATCAACTCGTTGCCATCTGCTGTCAATTGATTGATCCGCTGTTGCAAACCATCCAAAGAACCATAGTTGACAAGAGTATTTAATAGCAGAAGCAGCACCGTAATGTTGCCGCTTTGAGGGCTATGAACAATAGTTTCTACTTGTGCCTCCGTTAGTTCTTTTCCATATTTCTTTACATAGTTTAGTACAACATCGCGTTTTTGCTCAATGCTCAATTCGAAGGGAGGTTGTTCTAGAGAATAAGGCATACAACCTATAATTTCGTCTCCGCCTGCCGCTATGGAGGTGATGACGGCATGCAAATTTGAGTTTTTTGTATCCAACCATTCAATCAATTGTAGTGTCTCCTCTTTACTTAGTTGCGATGCGTTGTCTATGGCTATCATGGACCATTTGTCAGAAGCAACCTGATTTTCCGGAAGACGAAGGAAACGGAAAAAATCATCTATCAGGTTTTCTCCCTGATCTGCCATGTCAAAGTCATAATACAATACTTTGGACGAGGTATGCTTGCGCATATATAGCGTGAGATTGGCGAGATAATTGGATGCGCCGGATCCATAAGTTCCCTCGATGCGGGTTGTCTTGTAATTTTCTCCTTCCCACCTAGAGAAAAATTTTTCTAATCTTTCTCCATAGGAATAAAGAGTCTCGGAGCGACGGAGTAGAGACATCTCATGGCGTGCAATAATGGCATTGCTATAAGCATTCTCAATGGGAGGAAACTCTTGATCGATCATCGCTTTTAACTCTTCCAGCAAAATATCCCCCATTTCTTTGGGCGTCCTGTATGAATAAACAGGATAGCGGTCTTGTTTGCGCAGTTTAGCTCGCAACGCATCCAATTTGCGAGCACGTAATGAACCGGTTTCCTCTCTATATTCCGGCGGCAATTGCTCCACACCTTCCTTCAAAAAGAAAGTTCCATGTGCCACAGCATTTGCTTGCATGGTAGCATATTCAATCTCCATCTCCGTAATAGAGGAAGAATCTGTAATCTTTTGAAGTAGCCAATCCTGATTCCGAGTAATAACCGGACGGCTGCAATTAACATCTTCTATTCGCGGAATCCATCCGTAGCGGTCTCCTATTATCCCGACAAAGAAAGGACGAGAGTTGTCCACTTCTTCCATACATGCAGCCAACACAAGACCGCTACGAGAGGCTTCTTCAGGAATACCCCATCGCAAATCAATAGGAATGAACTCGATAAATCGTTCTTCGCAATAAGCATGAATGCGAGGAAAAACAAGATCATTCAAATAATCCCGCTCGTCATTCATGTCTGTAAATGTGGATGAGATAAACACTCGTACTTTACGTTCTTTCATGTTTTAGTGGTTTTGTGCTCGGATGTCTTACTATTTTGGCTGCAAAGGTACAACAAATTTTTGAAATGCGCAAGTATTTATAGATATTTCGCATTTTTTCTTATTTGCCTTCCTTTTCTTCTTTTCATCCTTCCTAGGGGGACACTTTTTTGAGTACCTTTGCATTCGAAAACCAAAAATACGCGCTAAAAACACCCCAAAAATGCAAAAAATGCAGTAAAAAGTAAAAAAGTCTGAAAAAAATTTGGACAAAAGGTTTTTTTGACCGTATATTTGTACCGGATTTTGAAAATCCACATAAAATAACATTTATTAACATTTAAAACCAAACCTTAATTATGGAGACAAAAATCTCTTCTTTTTCGTGTGAGGATCAGTTGAACCTCCGCATCGTCGAGAACCTCGACCAAACCCAACTCCCGGCATCTTTACAACAGATGCTCTCGCTCGCTCAAACGCCCGAAGAACAGGACATCCTGCTCCTCTCCATGCTCACAGCTGCGTCCGCGTGCGTTCCTAATCTCTTCTTCCGCTACGGCCCGACCGGCAAGAAGTACTATGCCAACCTCCAATGTTTCATCCTTGCTGCTGCGGCTTCCGGCAAAGGCATCGCCAACCAAGCTCTGGAGATGATTCGTGTCATCGATAAGCAATACCCGATGCTCATTGCCGGCGACAGCACACTTCCTGCTTGGTACAAAGCCCTCGAAGCGCAAGACGGCTGCGGCTATATGCACGAGTCCGAAGGATCGGTTATTACTGATATCTGGCGAACAGCCGCAGCAAACTACAACACCGCTCTTCGCAAAGCTGCCGAGCATGAACCCATCTCCCGCAACCGCTGTAATGGCGCTTCGGAGATTCCTTGCCCGAAATTGTCGATGCTCCTTACCGGTACCTTTAACCAATATCGCGCACTCGTGCCGAGTGTCGAAAATGGCTATTTCTCGCGCCTCCTGACACTCGTCATTCGCGGCAGCCATCCTTTCTGCAAGAGCTATGTCTGCTCCTCCGGCTCGCAATCGGCTGTACCGCGAGTGGTTGGACGGCAACTGCTCAAGGTATATGAGCACCTTGCTTTTGGACCCGAATGCGAGTGGAGTCTGACCGACTCTCAGAAAGATCGACTTGGTACTCATCTCGAGACCGAATATGAGACACTCATTGCGCTTCTCGGCGATAATTTTCACTCCGCCGTCATCCGTATGGCGGTCCAAATTGAGCGGATCGCGATGATATTAAGCGCGATGAGAATACAGAATACAGACCGCGTTTCTGACAGATTACAGACTAAATTACTTTGTTCGGATGCAGATTATGAGGCGGCAGAGGTTATAGGAAATAAGTTGTTGCTGCATATGGCTGCTGCGTATCGGATGATAGACGGAGAGTCGCAAGAATTAGTGCCGGAGATAAAGACTTTGGATCAAAGGAGGGTGTTATACGAGCAACTAAAAGGTACTTTTGAACGCAAAGAATTGATAAAAGAAGCTAAGTTGCAAGGAGTAAGCGAGCGAACCGCGGAGAGGTGGAATGATAAATGGCAAAAAGAAGGAATAGTAATCAAAATGGAACACGGCAAGTACAAAAAAGTAGGATGACGGTTTGACGGTTTTGACGGTTTCTGCACAAAGTGCTACTAATAAGAGAAATAAATACTGCAATCAGTGGTTTTTGAGCATTAGAAACCGTCAAACCGTCAGATGTCGGACACATTCTAATCTAACTGAAGAAAGAAGAAATCGAAGGACTATGTCAGGATGACATTAGGGTGACGTAGGCTCTATGGTCTAGGATTAGTCCGATTTTAATCCAACTTTAGTCTAATTTTAGTCCGAAATTAGAGAGTTAGAGAATGAAGGAGTGAAAGAATTAACGAATTAAAGAAAGGAAAAAAATATGGCAAAAGCAAAACTTGTAATTGGAATAGACGAACTCCATGGCGCGATAGACAGCGTCAAGGATGGGCAGAGAAACCGATATCGCTTGGTGGCTCGTTGGCGACCTCAGGGTGAGAAAAGTTATTTAGAGGATGGAAGTAAGTTACATCAGTTGTATTTTATGAATTTCCACGAAGGACCATGGGCCGAAGGTGCGACGAAGAACCGCGAGCTGATCAAAGCGGCGCAGCGCGCAGCACATACCATTGAGCGTATCTGCGGTCATCCGGAGGAGTATGATCCGGAATTGGTCGTAGAGGCGGAAGAATGGATCGCACGCTATGCGGTCTATCGAACAACAATCCCCGATGGCTGCAACCGGTACTACCACTTCTACACCTTCGTCTATGTCTCCATCTACCGCGCAATGCGGCAGATGGAGTAAGCAGTGTAGTGGTACAGCAAGCTGTACCGTGTAAGAAGTGTAAGGAAAATCGCCCGTTGTGGCGATTTTCTGTGTTTATATTTGCATATCTCACAAAAAAGCAGTACCTTTGCACGCAAAACAAGACAATCATGCGAGTAGTAGTACAACGATGCAGCCGGGCGGAAGTGCGCATAGACGGCGCGACGGTCGGGAAGATAGGGAAGGGTTTTATGCTGTTGGTCGGCGTGACGGATACGGACACGCAGGCGGAAGCCGATGTGTTAGCGAAGAAAATCGCGCAGTTGCGCGTGTTTGAAGACGAGCAAGGGAAGATGAACCTTGCCATCCACGATATTGGCGGCGCTATCCTCAGTATATCCCAGTTCACGCTCTATGCCGATTGCCGCAAGGGCAACCGTCCGTCATTCATCAACGCCGCACGGCCGGAGAAAGCTTCGCCGCTGTATGACTATTTCAATGACCGCCTCCGAACCGAGCACGGCCTCCATGTCGAAACCGGTCGCTTCGGCGCCGACATGAAGGTGGACTTCATCAACGATGGCCCCGTCACCATCCTCCTCGACACCGACGAGCTGAGATAAAAAATAACGAAAAGTGGCATACACTCTTGTGTATGTCATTTTTTTGTTGTATCTTTGCAGCCGAAAAAAACACCGCATAAAACAAACAATACTCGCAGATATTTATCAATGACCGACTTTGAAATCATAGAAGCCCTCATCGCGCGGGACAATGAGGTGACGCAGGAGTTTTTCTTCGAGCGTTGCCGGTCGTTGTTCTATGCGATTATTCATAAGGTCTTTGATTACGAGGTCGATTATGATGAGTTTGTGAACGAACTCTATATCTATCTGATGGAGAATGACGCGACTCGGTTGAAACAGTTCGAAGGTCGCAGTTCGCTCTATCAATGGCTCAAGGTGACGGCGACACGTTACTTTATCAAAAAGCGTGATCAACTGATAGAAGACTGCTCGAAAGAGACTCCTATAGAAGAGGAGAGCATGATAGATCATGCGCCAAGTGCTTCGGCTCTGGATGTACAGCGACTAATGGATGCGATGCCGAACAAACGATACGTTCATGTTATCCGGAAACTGATCATCGAGGAATACTCTCCGGAGGAGTTGGCGGCAGAAATGCACATTACGACAGACAATCTCTATAACATCAAGCGACGCGCTATGATGCAACTCATGCAGGTCGCTCTTATCGATATCCGTGCTTATGGCAAAAAATGATACATATTGGGACAATCTAACGGCCGTTTATCTGGATGGTAAGGCAACGCCGACGGAGGTTCGTGAGTTATTGGCTGAGTTAAAGGTCAATCCTTCTCTGCGTGAGACGCTGGATATCTGCGTACAAACGGACGAAGAGCAAGATTGTGCTTATCCGATGCTCCGAATGGCAGCAGAAACGAAAGATAATCTCTGTGATTTCTTGTGCGAGCTTTATATACTCAAACAACGTGGAATAGAATGTGCGTCTGAAGATCTGCTTGCTGCGGCCCGTGCCAACCAATGGGTGCAACCATCCGGCACTCCTCTTCATGCTATCGGACAACTCTTGGCATCACAAGGTCTGATGGTGACGCGTCAATATGAAGCAACTCTTGGAGATATTAAGAGTGCTTTGGACGCGAAGAATGAGGTTATTGCGGTTGTGGATAGCGATAAACTTTATCCCGAACGTCCCGATGAAGAAGATGCACCTAACCACGCTGTAGTCGTTTTGACCGTTGATGAAGAGCAGAATATCATTTCCCTGTTCGAGCCGGAAGTATGCGCAACGATGGAATTTGCTCTATCCGATTTCCTCAAGGCATGGCATGAGTCCCGTAATTACTTGGTGCGTGTTCTTCGTTCTATAGATGATTACGAACCGCGTCCCCTGAATCTGGAGGGCGTACCTTTGACCGAAGACTTACAAGAACTGCAAGAAGCCATCGCAGAGAATGCGCATGAGGTTTGGGCTGCGGCTCGCAAGGCCGAAGGATGGACATATGGCCCTGTCCGCAATGATGCGCTCAAGCAACACCCCGATCTCATCCCATACTCCGCTCTCCCCGATAGCGAGAAGGAGTACGACCGCCTCATGGCCTTTAATACCATTAAGTTGGTGAAGAAATTAGGATGGAAGATTGTGAAATAGGTAATGAAGATATTGCCACGCGAGATAATATGAAGGAGACAAGCTATAAATATTTCGCTTTTATAAGTTATAAATCAGAAGATCTAAGCGAAGCATGGAAACTAAAGAAGAAACTCGATAGTTATAAGCTTCCTGCTATCTTGTGCAAGCAATATGCCAAAGAACGCAAACCTACCAAAGAGGCGTTTCTGGATAAAACCAATATACAACCGGGTAGCCTCAATGATGAGCTTCGTAAGAACTTAGATAGCGCACATTATTTGATAGTTGTTTGTTCTCCCCGTTCGGCGAAGTCAGAATATGTGCAAGCGGAAATAGAATGGTTTTCGCGTAATGGCAGGGAGGAGCAAATATTCCTTTTTATCATAGATAGCGATCCCAAAAACATCGGGGCAAGTGTCAATCCGGCGATACTGGATGCTCAAAAAAAATGGGCAAGCAGAGACGGAGGAGAAAAACAAATATTAGGTGTAAACATCAAGGAGAAATATGTTGACAGGATGTTTTTTCTCTATCGTATGCCCATCATAGGAGCTTGGCTTCAGCGGGAACGGGCGTACATGCAATTGATCTCGAAACTCCTTGGTTTGGATTTTGCGCAGCTATGGTCATACCAAAGAATCAGAATAATTGAGCGAGTTATTGCATGGATCATAGGAATAATACTAATTACGGGAGCCATAGCATACACATGGTATTCCAATAGACCTATAGATGTTACAGTAACATTAAACGAGACAACCACTTTAAATACATCTTTACCCCCATTAAAAAATGCAAATGTTACTATTGAGTTAGAGAATGGGAAAACAGAAACAGAAATAATTCCTTCCCTTTATGACAGTGCTCTATTTCGCGAGTTAGCCCACAAACACTTTAATAAAGAGGTACGAATAAAAGTTGAATGCACGGATTATTTACCGGTTGATACCATATTGAATTTAACTCAAAACATAGAATTGAATATGTATAGAGATCCCAATGTATATGGGAAAATACGGTTTCGAATATGGGATACAAAAGGAGAACCGTTAATCAATAAATTCGTTAAGATTGCAGGGCTGTCTGCCGCATCAGACAAAGAAGGAATGATTAATATAGATATCCCTATTGATCAGCAACAGATGAACTATCCTGTTTATATTGATGATTATGTGGATACACTTTATATGCCCTGTGGCAAAGATGTAGTAATAATAGTAGAACCATGAATCGAAAATCAGCCATACTATGCGCATTATGCCTTTCACTCTCCTGTTTGGCAATAACACAGGAGGGAATAGTCCGTACTATCACCCGTAAAGGTCAATCCGGTCAACCCATAGAAGGAACGGTCATTCGTCTGCAAGGATCGCATAATAAGGTTGCCAGCCGTAACAACGGCGAGTTCTCACTATTGTTGCACGACTTGCAAAACGGAGATGCTTATTCCATAGCCAGCATTTATAAATCCGGTTACGAACCGGCCGAACAAGAACTGATCGGCAAACGCATGCCGTGCTCGGATCAAGTGCCGGTAGAGATACTACTGGTCAGCAAGATGCAACTCATGCAAGAACGCGAAGCGATAGAATCGAAAGCGCGCGAGAACGTAGAGCTATACTATCAGGCGAAAATGGACAGTCTGGAGAAATTACTGGCTTCCAAACAGATTAGCGAGGCGGAAATGACGAAGCAGAAACAGCGGTTAGAAAGCCAATATGAGAATTTTGAACCGCTCCTGCAGGCGATGTCGAATGTCCTGGCGCGGACGGATTATCATCGCATGGATTCGTTGACAGTGCTTATGCAAGAAGCCGTAGAGAACGGCAACCCCGAGGAAGCCGAACGGCTCCTGCGGGAGAAAGGCAGCATGGATCAGCGGGAGGCTGTCCTGCGGGAATGGGGGAGGAATATACAGGCTTTGCAGAAAGAGGTAGATCGAAACCAAGAGGAGTTCCTGCGACAGAAACGTCAATTGGAGGAGGATTGTTATCGTTTGTACTCATCTTTCCTCACGCGTTTCCAAAATGACAGTGCCAATTTCTATATCCAAAAACGCGCAGCATTAGATACGCTCAATGTGGATTATCAGTTGCAAGCCGGACAGTTCGTAATGAAGATCATGGCGGATTATCCTTTGGCAAAGATGTACTTTGAACGCGCCTATCGGATTTGCGAGACACAGTACAGCGAGATGACCGGACAGATGGCAACGACTTGCAACGAGTTAGGACTGATCGCTAAGAAACAGGGCGATTTGGATGGCGCTATGGTTTGGTATAACCGCTCGCTCATGATCCGTGAGAAGATCCGCGGAAAGAACTCTCCTGCCGTAGCGGAGGCGCTGAATAACTTAGGCGAACTATACCGTGCCAGGAAAGATCTCAAGAAAGCTATGGACTGTCACAAACGCGCACTCAAGATCCGCGAGAAACATTTTGAGGGCAATAGTCTGGAGGTAGCCGAAAGCAAATTTGGCATCGCCGGAGTACTATATCAGCAAGGACAGTTGGATAAGGCAGCAGCGTTATGGGAAGAGGTGCGCAATATATATGCAAATAACACCAAAGTACCACAACAAAGAGTGGCAGCCATTACACTAAACTTAGGAGGCATCTATTTCAAAAAAGGCGCTTATCAGCAGGCAGAGTTGCAATTTGAGAAAGCAGTAGAGATTTATTCGAAGGTTCTTGGACCTAATCATCCAGAAACAAAGAACGCTATGGGCATCCTCCAGTTCTGCAAACAAAAAGCACAATCCCCAAATCAATAAATAACATGAAAAAGTTTTATTTATTTGTTCTTCTTTTATTATTAGTCCCCACTGTCATGGTGGCCTACGATTTTAGAGTAGATGATTACTACTACACGATTTTAAATGATACCGAGGTAGCGATTGTCGGGAATAAGAATACTTCAATCTCTACTTTGGAGATCCCTGACTCCGTGACGAATGGCACATCTACTTATGCCGTTACTACAGTCGGACAAGAGGCTTTTGAAAACCGCGGCTTAGTCACAGTAACATTCCCTCATACCATTAAGTCGGTACAATATAATGCGTTTTATGGTTGTAATAGTTTGACGGCAGTGTATGTCCCGGATATCACTTCCTGGTGCAACATAGAATTTCCAGACGGTTGGTATGATTATCGCGCCAATCCTCTTTCTTATGCCCGGAATCTGTATATCAATAATGTACTAGTAGAAAGCATAGATATACCGGAGAATATCACCTCAATCAGTGCGTATGCATTTTATGGTTGCGAGAATATCACATCAGCCAATATTTCTGGGAGCGTAGAGAATATAGGGATTTGTGCATTTGCAAATTGTCCGAATCTAACATCAATAACTGTGGATGCGGATAATCCATACTATTCCTCTGTTGACGGTGCATTATATAATAAAGAAGAAACACAATTAATTCAGACTCCTGCAGGAAAAGAAGGGATGTTTGTCATCCGAGATAACGTTACTGAGATTGAGCAATGCGCCTTTTCGGCTTGTAAAAAACTTACTTCTATTACAATCTCGGCAACGGTAAATAGTATTGGTCAGAGGGCTTTTGAGGACTGTTATGGTTTGACGGCTGTACATACTCCTGATATTTTGTCGTGGTGCTCCATAGATTTTAATAATGATACCGCAGCCAACCCTCTGCATTGCGCCTATGATCTGTATGTGGGAGGCGAAAAAATAGAAAATTTGGTATTGCCAGAATCGATTACATCTGTTCATGCATATTCATTCTATAGAAGTTCCATAAAATCGCTTGATTTAAGTGCGGCTGTTCAACAGATAGGTTCGGGCGCATTTGATGAATGTGCACAATTAGAAACTGTTATTTGCCGAGCATTGACACCTCCAGTATTGGGCGGGGGCATTTTCTCATGGCACTTGCCGGCTACAGCTACGTTGATGGTTCCCCAGCCGGCTCTTGAAGCCTATACTGCGATAGAGGGTTATACCAACTCTTTCTCGCAGATCAAAGGCTTTTCTGATGTAGAAGATATCACAGAAACTACTGCTACTCTCAAATGGATCCCGAACACAGCCGTCTCGCAATACAATATTAACGTCTATACCGGAGGAGTTCTTTTTGCGCACTATGAAGTGGACAGCATCGGACAAATCATCTCTTCGCAAATGTTTGCACCTTCGGTATATCAGCAAAAAATGGATTCTACCGGCAGTTCCACAGATGTTTTCGTAATCTCGTTAGAAGGCTTATCTGCCGGAACGGATTATAATTATTCGATTGTCGGAACGAACAGCCAAGGCGCACCTATCTATCATGAGGAAGGCTCGTTTACTACGCAGGATGCGGACGAAGAGGGACTGTTTGATGCTATTGCGGATGATCCGCGTAAGCAGGCAGTAAAGCTCCTCCGTGATGGTCAATTGTATATTCTCCGCAACGACAGGATATATAACTTGAATGGTACCGAAATGCAAGAAATCAATAAATAACATGAAAAAGTTTTATTTATTTGTTCTTTTCTCTACACTCTTATCTCTTTCCGCTTATGGCAATGGCGTGGAGATTAACGGAATCTATTATCTGCTGGATGCCACCAATCTCACGGCAACCGTCACGTATCCGAACGAGACGACCCCTTCTTGGACCGGTACCACCA